>Ga0210064_1000096_pt1 | contig 39811 bp, 34 predicted proteins | sample Muzzi_CordC_D2_FD_185531 | JGI IMG/M metagenome (GOLD analysis project Ga0210064, IMG submission 185531) | Wetland microbial communities from San Francisco Bay, California, USA, that impact long-term carbon sequestration - Muzzi_CordC_D2 (SPAdes) | ecosystem: Environmental > Aquatic > Marine >... | reverse complement strand
CCCGCCGCTACACAAATTAAAACTCTAAGATGCACCATGGAGGTGAATGAAAAATGAAGAATTATTTAAGCGCGGTCTTGGCAAAGATCGGCGATGATTATAAGGAACATATTCAAGACGATTCACGCTACTATGTCGAGGTTAGTATCGGCCGGAAAGCCGCTGAATTAGGTCATCCGGAAGTTGAAGCAAATTACCATGATGTTTACGCAATAATTCCGTTGAAACATCCGATAGCGGGCATGAAGGTTCGGATTGATGGCAGAACGTTTGTTAACTATGCGCAATTTGATTCCGGAATCGTGGTGCCGCATTATGTTGCCCGACAGGTGGATCTTCCCCACAGGCCCTATATTGCCAAGGACAGCATGGTTTGCAATTTTGGTTAGTGTTTTGTCCCCCAAACACGTTGGAAAGATAGAATATTTACGGTATGCCATTACCTGAATTTTTTACAGCTAACTTCGCATCTTACAACCGACTCATAGATGGATGCTTCCAGCAGGCGTTTCATGATGTACTGATAATTTTCATCGTGCGCAAAGATATCAAAAATATCCTTTTCCGTTTCCATCTGATCCTCCTTTGCTTTTGCGGTTAATACCAGGATCTATACAATTTAATGGGTTTGATGGTTTTAAAGTCACGGGCCGTCAATTTCAAAGCTGATTAGTTGTCCAAATTCGAAAGGCGCCAGGTAAATGCCATGCAGTCGTCCAACACTTGCGGGATACTCCGGAAAAAATATTTATATCACTGGATCATGCTTACTATTCCCGGCGATTAAGCGGTTTTGCAAGAATCATCTGGACATCGTTGATATATCGTTCGGCAAAACCGCCCTCGCAGTAGCAAAAATAGTATTCCCACATTCGAATGAATGTGTTTGAAAATCCCATCGCCTTGACCTTTGCGATGTTGGCAAAAAAACGTCGGCGCCATTCACGCAGGGTTCTGGCGTAATGCGGGGTGATCTCCTCCAGGTGGACAAGCCGCAGGTCTGTCGCCTCGGCAACGGCGTTGCTGATGGCGGTGATCGAAGGAATGCAACTGCCCGGAAAAATATAGCGTTTGATAAAATCAACCGATCGCTTATGGCGATCGAAAATCTGATCGCCGATGGTGATGGCTTGCAGCGCCATCATGCCATCTTCTTTGAGCAGCCGGCTGCAGGTCCTGAAAAAGGTCGTCAAATATTGGTGGCCGACGGCTTCGATCATTTCAATGGAGACCAGTTTGTCAAATATTCCGCTAAGATCGCGATAGTCCTGCATTAACAGGGTAATTCGATCTTCCAGCCCCGCTGCCCTGATACGGGTTCGGGCAAATTGGTGCTGTTCGTCGGAGATGGTGGTGGTGGTCACGTGCACCCCGTAATTTTCGGCCGCATGCACGGCAAAGCCGCCCCATCCGGTGCCAATCTCCAAAATACGGTCCCCGGCAGCAAGCTGCAGTTTACGGCATATGCGATTGTATTTGGCCTCTGATGCGTCCTTGAGTGTGCTGTTCGCCTGCTCGAATATTCCGCAGGAATAGGTCATGGTTTCATCGAGAAACAGTGCATAAAAATCGTTTCCCAGATCATAGTGGGCCAGAATGTTTTGACGGCTGCCCGCCTTCGTATTCTTTCTGATGTAATGATAGAACTTGTAAAGGGGCGCGGTCAGGCGTGCCAAACCTTTTTCCATGTCCTCAAATGCTTTCTGATTCAGAGCTAAAATGCGCATGACCATCGTCAAATCGTCAGCCGACCACAATCCCTCCATGTAGGCCTCAGCCGCTCCGATACTGCCGCCAAAAAAAATACGCGCATATAACTGCGGATGATGAACGGTAATGACGGCCTGCAAAGAAAACCGAACCGATTCTTGGCCAAAGTGATAGTGATGACCATCATCGACAAGCGTGATTCTGCCGTGAACCAATCTTTTGAGCAGCGCGAATATGGCCTGGCGCGCGATGCGATCCATGCGCCGCTCTTTAAGTTCATTTAAGTCGGGGGCCTCAGCGGGAATAATGGATTCGGTCATTTAGAAATCCTTTCGGCCATGGATTGTCTTTTTTTCGGATGGGTAAAAAATGGTGTCCTTTTTAAAACCAGACGCAACGACTGCCAGTAAATCATCGCAATCACTTTGCCGGTCATCACCGGGTATCGGATGAGCACCCCGGTCATAGATGATCGGGTGATGGCCCGGCGCTTGAGAGCCAAACTGGCGTCAAAAAGCTTTTCCCCTCCCTGGTAATCTATCATGTGAACCTGCAGGGAATCATGCGGCTCGCGAAAGCGCCAATCGTAGTGAATGTCCATATCGATAAAAGGCGATACATGAAACGCCTTGGCAAATTGATGGCGCCGCCAGTATTGAACGGGATGTTCATTTTGTTCGGCGCCGAGAACATAGCAATGGCGCTCTCCCCAGGGCGTATTGTGAATTTCCACGACGATGGTCTCAACCATGGTATCCGTCGAATCGTAACAATAATAAAAGCTGGCCGGGTTGAAACAATGGCCGAAATATCTCAGATGGGTCAGCAAACGAATCGGGCCGGGGGGTCGATTACCCAGACGCTTTTCAACCAGGTTTCGCACCGCCTGGTCCAGGGGAATCGCCGCGTCACCGAAATGATCTCGACGGCGAAAACTGGCAATATTTGATTTCTCGTAAGACCACAAAGGATGGATGTCAAACAGTTCAGGCAATTCAGCCAGGTCGAGAAACATGAAAAACAGGCGATACCGAAACATGTTCGGTCGTGGCCGATATCTTCGGTGGCGAATGGTCCCCTCGTAAATACAGCTATCCATAAGTCGCTTCAATCTAAATGGGTGAAATCACGCTTGGCAAAGTAAATACTTCCAATATAAGCACAAATTTACCAACGTCAGCTACTTAGTGCCAGTTCAATAATCGTAGATCCGGTGTTAGAGGGTTTTGTTGAAATGCTTGCATACCTCCACCGCACTTCTGACACCATCTTCATGGAAACCGTAGCCCCAGTAAGCACCGGCGAAATGGGTGCGATTAACCCCGCTGATTTGACTGTGGCTTTCTCTGGCGGTCAGGCTCTCCGGGTTGTAAACCGGATGATGGTAGACATACTGCCGATGGATCTTGTCCGGGTTAATGGATTTGGACAGATTGAGCGAAACACAAAATTCCTCGGGTGCCCCGATGCTTTGTAAAATGTTCATATCATAGGTGACGGCAACCCGCCCGGTATCTTCTTTGGGGATGTGGTAATTCCAGCTGGCCCAGGCGGCCTTTTTGCTGGGAAGCAATGACTCATCGCAATGCAGCACCGCCTCATTTTCCTGATAGGGAATCGCCCCCAGAATATTCCGTTCGGCATCGGTCGGTTCGTCCAGCATGCCCAGCGCCTGGTCACTGTGCGCTGCAATTACGACCTCGTCAAATTTTTCGGCCGGTTGGTTTTTTGGGGTAATCTCAACACCGTCCGCATGTCGCCGAACAGATGCAATCGGACAGCTTAAGCGAATTTGATCGGCATAGGCTTGGGTGATCGGTTTGATGTATTGCCTGGAACGACCTTTGACGGTCAGCCATTGCGGTTGATCTTTGATGCTTAAAAATCCATGATTTTTAAAAAATTGAGCAAAATAGCGGGCTGGAAATTCGTTAAATTTCACCGGATCGGCCGACCAAACCGCTTCCCCCATTGGAATAATGAAATGCTCAATAAACGACCGCGAGTACCCCTTACCGTTCAAAAAAGCTGCCAGCGTCACACTGTAATCCTCTGACTCCAGCAAGGCTTCGGAGTCTCGCTTGAATCGCACCACATCCATCAGCATCCGGTAAAATGACGGGCGCAGCAGATTGCGGCGTTGAATAAACAGGGAATTGAGATTGCTGGGACTGAATTCCAGACCGGTTTTATCGCATTGCACACTGAAGCTCATGACCGAGTCTTGCCAGCCCACGCCCAGGCGCTTCATCAACTTGACGAAATTCGGATAGGTCTTTTCATTGAAGACGATGAAGCCCGTGTCCACCGCATACTGTTGACCGTTGAGGGATACGTCCACGGTGTTGGTATGCCCGCCGATATAGTCATTGGCTTCATAAACGACGACCTCGTGATCTTCACTGAGCAAATAGGCCGATGTCATACCTGAAATCCCGCTACCGATGATGGCGATTCGCATTTCGTGACCTCCAGTATAAGTTTCAAATGCCTGTCAAATTAGTTTGGGATGGATGTTTCAGCACGGATAAGATTCTTGTGGATCACATGCCCCGGAACGGAACGCAAATCTGATACAATGCCCAGACGGGCCAGCAGAACCAACGCATAGTAGGTCATGTCTATTTCCCACCAGAAAAATCCCTGACGGGCGGAAACAGCGTAGTGATGATGATTGTTATGCCAGCCTTCACCCAGGGTGATCAGTGCCAGCAATGGATTGTTGCGGCTGGTGTCCGGCGTGTCATATCTGCGACTGCCGAACATGTGGTCCAGCGAATTGATCGTTACGGTCGCGTGCAACAATATTGTGGTGGAGATGAAAAACCCCCAGGCACATCAAGTGCAGAAATAAAAGTGGTGCAATGCGCAGCCAATCCACTTTCTTTTGATCCGTTTCGGATATGGATTCGATATTTGCTTCGGAATCAAACCAGCGCAGAATCGATGTCATTAGCTGACGGGTGATAGGGATTGTCTTTTTGGGCGAACTCATTTTTAATCAGGCTCGTTAGCCTCCGTTTCCCTGTCGTCGAAAAGTGTCCGGCCCGGCTTGAACCTTATTAACTAATTGATATTAAATGATAAAAATTACAAAATGGGTTGTTTCAGATATCTATCAACGAGTGTGGCGACTATACTATCTGAAAAAAAAAAATTCAACAGACAATCTGAAGCCTTCTACAGCTGGAATTTTTGGCTGTTTTTGGTATTACCATGTTGAAACCGATGCCTGAATGTTATACGCTGATGTCATTCAACCACCAACATCCAAAAAGGCTTTCAAATGATGAAGCATGCATCGAAGAAAGATACCGGCGCAACCAGCCTGTTTACCGATGAACTGGCCATGACCGTCCTCAACTCCCTGTCGGCACACATTGCCATAATAGACGAAAGCGGCGTTATCCTCGAAACCAACCGCGCGTGGCGCAACTTTTCTGTAAGCGGCGGATTGCCGGAAGACCATGACGACAGGGGCAGCAATTATCTGGCCATCTGTGAGGCAACCACCGGAAGCGATGCCGGGGACGCCCATAAAGTTGCCGAAGGAATACGGGCGGTTATTGGAGGTGATTTGGAAGAATTTCTACACGATTATCCCTGTCATTCTGAGGACGGCCCGCACTGGTACTATATGCGGGCCATACGCATGTCCGGCCCCGGCCCCATAAGGGTGGTGACCAGCCACGAGGAAATTACGGCGCTAAAGCTGACCGAAGAGGCCCTGAAAAAAAGCCAGGAAGCGCTTATCGAACAAAAACAGAGTCTGGAAGAGGTCAATATTGCTTTGAAAGTGCTGTTAAAGCAGCGCGAAGAAGATAAACTTGAGCTGGAAAAAAAAGTGTTAAACAATGTTAAGGATCTTGTTTTACCCTACGTCGAGAAGTTAAAAAATCCCAGGCTGAAGCCCAGGGACCGGACGCTGGTAGACATTATTGATACTCACCTGCAGGACATTATATCTCCCCTGCTGCAGCGGTTTGCCAATGCCAAAATGCTGCTGACTCCCCAGGAGATGCAGATTGCCGCTCTGGTCAAAGACGGCAAAACCAGCAAGGAAATCGCCGATGTATTAAATGTTTCCGAAACCACGGTTAACTTCCATCGCAAAAATTTGCGGGTTAAGTTCGGCTTGAGAAACAAGCGCACCAACCTGCGGTCATATCTAATGTCCATTTCACAGTAGTAGGTTTTCCCTATCAATAGACAGCGACTCCTCTCCCATTGCAGTTTTTTCCATTGTGCCTAGAATAAGTTTGGGTTTTACATAGGATTTAATCTCAATTAACTCATTGGCCCAAATCCGGCTGGCCTCAGCTCGGGGTGCAATCAGCAGTGGTGTATGGTGTGGTTCCCAATTGAAAGGAGTTAAAAGTGAATTCGAGAAGGATAGATTCTGACAGTATAGTGGATATGATATTTCATCTGAAATGGAAAAGCGATGCTGCAGTTCATACGGAAGGTTACCAGGCCAGCCGGATCAACATCTGGCGGGATTATATCCCGCCGTTTCTGCTTGATGCCATCAAAGGCAAACAGGCCGCTGAAAGGATAGAAGTGCGCTTTAATTCAAATGATGTTTTACCTGAATTTGATGATCGGAACGTATTTCAAATCAAAAGCAATCAGTTTGATCGTCGGCATACACTAAAGGCATCTGCAGATCCGGCAGTCGGACGGTTTTATCCCAAGGGCACGCTAACGTCCGTGGCCGGGGTGTTTCGGGCCAATGTTGAGCCCTTCCGGCTCGTTCACCTCAACAATGGACACATGATGGTGGATTTTAATCACCCGTTGGCGGGAAAAGACCTTATTCTGGCCGGCATTGTCGGAAAAGTTGAGAACAAGGAAACCGAACGGGGCGGCAGCAGTGTCGACTGGATGGAGGTTTTGACGACCGGTCCCGGCATGCAGGCGAGATGGCAGAACCAACAAACAGACTTTTTTTATTCAGAAGCATTCAGACGTAACGATGAAACGCCTGACAGCCTTTTCTATGAAAAACCGCGCCTGGTGCAGCACATTGATGATACCGCCATCGAGATGGTCAAAAATACATATGGGCGGTTTCTGAAAAGCAATATGAATGTATTGGATCTGATGAGCAGCTGGCAGTCACATCTGCCGGATAGAATGGAATTCGCACGTCTTGTGGGGTTGGGGCTCAATGACCGTGAATTGAAAAACAATAACCGGCTGAGTGAACGTGTGGTTCAGGATCTCAATTTAAGCCCGGTTCTGCCGTTTGAATCCGATAGTTTTGATGCGGTGCTTTGCACGGTATCGGTTGAATATCTGACCAATCCCCTGGCGATATTTGAAGAGGTCTCCAGGGTATTACGGACCGATGGCTATTTCATCGTTACATTTTCCAATCGCTGGTTCCCAACCAAGGCAATTCGGATTTGGAAGGAGCTGCACGAATTCGAACGCATGGGGCTGGTCCTGGAATACTTTATTCGCTCGGGCGGTTTTCAGAACCTCCAGACCTATTCCTTTAGGGGCCTGCCGCGCCCGCACGATGATAAATATTTTCCCGATCTGATGTACTCTGATCCTGTGTATGCGGTCTGGGGGCAAAAGCGTTAACCCAATGGAGGCCGATGGCTCAATTGGATAGTTAATCGGTATTAGTTAATTGGTTGGAATTCAGATCCCAGCCTGCTGCGCTGCGGCAGCTTAGGTATATGATATGCTCAAACCAACGACGGTTAAAACCACCGATTGGAGCTTTTAAAGATGACACATAGAATACTGGGGATATTATTTTGGGTAGCATTTATTATCCCGGGATGCACGGGAGTTCCCAAGGGTTTGGAACCGGTCTCCGATTTTGATGGAGAAAGATACCTGGGAAGATGGTATGAGATTGCGCGGCTCGACCATTCTTTCGAAAGAGATCTCAGCAACGTCAGTGCCATGTATGCCGCCAAAGAAAATAAAGAGATTTCAGTCTTGAACCGAGGCTACAATGAAAAGTCAGGTAATTGGAAGCAGATAGAGGGCAAAGCACGCTTTATTGACGATGAATCCATCGGGAGTTTGAAGGTATCATTTTTTGGTCCCTTTTACGGAGGCTATCATGTCATCGAACTGGACCGGGTAGACTACAGCTATGCGATGGTTTCCGGTCCAAGCCTTTCCTATCTCTGGATTTTGTCGAGAACCACCGAACTGGACGAAGCTATCTATTCGAGACTGGTAAGCAGAGCCGCCGAATTGGGCTTCGATACGACAAAGCTCATACGGGTCAAACACGATCGGACTGCACAGATTATTTTACCGGAGGGAGAGTCAAAAATGTCTTCAAAATCAGCTGACATATTGTCCCCATGTCCGGATTCGCCAAACTGTGTGTCTTCGCTGGCAGAGGACAAAAAGCATTTTATTGCACCGATCCCCTACAATGGGGAAACGGCGGTGGCTCGGTATGAACTGCTGGAAATTTTGCATTCATCCAAACGAGCGCGCTTGGTAACGATTGAGGAAAACTATATCCATGCTGAATTTGTTTCTGCTATTTTTCGGTTTGTCGATGACGTTGAATTTTATTTTGATACTGCTAAAAAACTTATTCAAATGCGATCTGCTTCACGGATAGGCTACTCCGATTTGGGAGTCAACCGCCGCAGGATTGAAGAGATACGAAAACGATTCGATCAGAAAGAAAAATATAGCCAACCGCAAAGCTATACAAAACCGATATAACATAAACGAAAGCCTAAATGCTGAAAAGCATATGTCCAAACGGGTAACGCAATGAAATTTGGCAGTTAAATGGTATAGATAAGCTAAAATGTGTAGCCCAAGCCCAGGGCACTGATAAAATTTGAGGATTCATAAAAATCAATATTAAACTGTGAGTTGGTGCTGATATAGGCGCCGAGAACCTCTAGGTAGCCGGAAAAACCGGATTCGGCAGGCAGCGGTTCCTGGCCTACAGCCACCCCCGCCGTCAGACAGACATAGATTATAAGCAGGATAATACGGCAAATGCTCATTTTACTCTGTTGGCTTCAATCGTTAGTGCTGGAACTGCCACTTTGACTTTTTTGCCGCATTTCTTGCCGGCGCATGGGCATGGCATCGATCAGGTCAAAAATTTCCGCTAATTTTACCTGAGCGTTTCGCCTGAGCTTAACCCCGCCATCTTTGCCTACCAGAATGCAAGTGAAACGTCCAAGGGGTGCCGCAAACCCGTTTCGGATAGCGGCAGCTGCCCGGCTATCGAGCTGACTATTTTCCAGATACGACGGTCCGCTTTCAAAAATTTTAAGCACGATCAAATCCCGCTCTGACACTTGGCCCTGTTGAGCTGAAATTTCGCTTTGCAACGTGCTAGAAACCGAATCACCTTCTTGGGGTGCAAAAATAAAAAGCAGGCGGTTTTTCCATTGAAATTGATTCAAATCCATAGACAGGGCAACCTGGCCGCCGAATATTGTACAAGCGAGTACGGCCGTCAATACAACCAGAATTGTTTTTGGCATTATGCGTAATCTCATCCCGGGGCCACATTTAGTTGAGGGATTATCATAATTTAAATGATTCACAAAATAAAGGCTTAATTATGCCGCAGGTGACCATAGCGCTTTCCGTGCACAGGCCGGAAATGACACCTTTTATTGCGGATCAAATGCGACGACATGAGGCGATCTTTCTGGAAGAGTCGCCCGACCCCGGTTTCAAACAGATGCTGGCCGGACGTCTTGCCGTGGATGACTACTTGGCGCAACTGGACGTTGAGTACCCCACCTTCAGCAAAAATATGTGTAATCTGCTGCAGGAGCTCAAGGGGCAAGGCAGACAAATCTTTCAAGTGGAACCTTTTTTGAAAATACTTCTGAGTATTCACGAGTTTTTTGCGCCCTTTTTCAGGGGTATCAGTCTCGATCCTGAAATTGAGGTATCCAGCCGGGTTTTTCAATACATTTTTCGAATTTTTGCCGAAGGTGATGTTGCCCTGCCCGCTCAGGGCATGGGTGCCATCCCGCAACAGCTGGCCGAAAAAATGCCCGACGGCAGCATCCGCACCGACGCCCGGGTTGCCGCCATCTATCAAGGCAGGGTTGAATTGACTTCCGGTGAAACAATCAAAGGACAAGTTGTGATCGTCGCCACGGAGGGACCGGAAACCGCACGCTTGTTGGGAGACAGACAGATAATGGACTCCCGCGGTGAGTTATGCCTCTATTATGCCGCTAAGGCAGCCCCACGGGAGCAGCCCTATCTGATCCTGAACGGTGATAGAACCGGCTGGATCAACAGCTTGACAATTCCCAGCCAGGTTGCCCCTTCCTATGCACCGCCGGGGCAGGCCTTGATATCGGTGGTGGTGGTTGGTCACCTTTCTTCAGACGATGATACGATTGAAACAGCTGTACGCGGGCAGCTAACCGCATGGTTTGGCCTAAAGGCCAGAGACTGGCGTCATCTGAAAACTTACCGCATTCACCATGCCTTGCCGGCACAGCCCCCAACGATGCCGGATCCAACAGCTGCTGTAAAGCCCATTCGGCCGGTAATCTTTGTCTGTGGAGAATACGGCAGCGTGCCGGGCATTCAGTGGGCCATGTACTCCGGAAGACAGGCCGCCGAAGCGGCGATGAAAGAACTTGGCAAAGACGGGTAACGCGCCTGGCAACAATACAGCCGCAATTTAAAATGCTTTCCGAAATCACGTTCTTAATTCGGCAACATATCCGGTGGCGGATCAGCCAGCCCCGCCACCCAGGAACGTGGAAACCTTTCAATACCGCCGGACGCCCCCAGCAGCGCTCCTAAAACCGACCCCCGTGCAGCATTGTCACCACCAAGGTTGGTGTTGACGATCAGGGCCTTTGCGGGATCATCGTGGTATTTTAAACCCAGATAGACGACGGCCGGCACCGCGTCTTCGACATAGCAGGCCGTGCTCAAACGCGGACCGATCACCCAATCGTCCGGATCATCGATCCATTTCTTAAAGGGGTGCCCCAGCAGGGGATTGTGCTGGGTCTCGATTTCTTCAAGGATGGCGGTTTTGAGGGGTATACCATCGAGCGTCTTCAGCAGAATATCAACAATCAATGAGCCGGCAGTCTCCATTTTTGTGCCGGGATGGGTCAGGGCCAGGTGGGCCAGGGCAGCCCCGCGGGCTTTGTCGGGTTGGTTGAAATAATAAGCCACGATGGGAACGATTCCGATCAGGCCGCCGATGTGTTTTTCTGCCACCCCGCATTTGCGGGGCGGTATGCCCCTGGCATAGTTTGCGAAGAAATTGCGATGACACTCCTCGATATAGGTATCCCGATGGCTGCCCGGGGTTGTCATATAGGCAATATACCTTCTCAGAAAATCGTCCCCATCGTAAGTACCGCTTTGGTTAATCGATTCAATCAGCAACCGGCAAATCTTGACATTTAACGTGTTCTCACCCGCCTTGAGAAACTGGTGATAGTGAATGCCCTTCTGTCCCCAGTATCGGGCTTGATCATGAAGAATTTCGCCGCTCGCGTTTGGTGCTTGATAACTGGAGCGCCATAGAATGCTGTCCGGGTGCGGATTACGCGGTGCCAGATACTCCGATACCCAACCATAATCTCTGTTCAGGGACTGGCGATTGTAGTACCAATGAACCGGCATCGCCAGTGCATCGCCGATACAAAGGCCATAGAGGGCGTCGCGGCTTTTAGCGTAAAGGAGATTTGTCATGGCCATAATACCTGAATTTTGCACGTATTTTTACTACCCATAAACCGGTATTGAAGCAATTTTAGGATAATTTTCGATTTTCAAAATAGCAGGTTTATACTACTACTTTGCCCCTAAAGATTGTCGGTTGCAAATTTGATAGGCTGTACAATATTAATACTGAGTTACTTAAAAGTAAATTCAGAATTGCAGGAGATAAAAATGAAAGTTGACATAAAGTGTTTCGCCAACCTGGTTAACACCCACACGTGCGATTTTAAACAAAGTACGACATACGAGTTGAACAACGGCCAAACCGTCCAACATCTGATCGAGCGTGCGGGAATCGCTAGAGAAGATGTGAAAATTGCTTTCGTGAACAGTCGGGTTGTGGATTTCGACACGGTCCTTTCCGAAGGAGACCGGGTCGGACTGGCACCGGCGCTAGGCGGGATGTAGTTCATCCTGATAAGATCATCAACAACGCATATCTCAACCACATGAAAGGAGAAATCAATGGACGTTCAAGATTATTGCAAAGGTATAGAAACAGAGATGACGGCATGGAAGGCCAAGCTTTACGATGTCATGCGCAAAGTGGACGCACTGGGTTCGGCCGAAAAAGAGAAGATATTGCCAAACGTCGAAGATCTTCACATGTTTTTGGAAGAAATGACGGAGCGAATCGAAAAATTGAAGACCGAATGCCCCTCTGATTGGAGTCCGGATAAAAAGGGAATCGAAGAAGGCACCATTAATATGCGGGGAAAATATGAAGAGACCATGGAATATATCGGTAAAGCGTCACCGGTTTCTATCCCGGGCTAACGGCGGGTCGTTCTTTTCTATTCACTGAAGATTTTTTCAAACGTCAATAATTTAGAAATGCAGGAGTATCCCTTCTATTCCATGGATAATGGTTGTAACAAAAAAAAGCGCGGATCGGTTTTTTCCGCGCTTTGTTTTTAAATAGTAATTTGAATGGGGCTAATTGCGTTAGCCGAGGTTTATATAAAGTCCTCCCTCCTCCTACTATTTATAGGCCACCGGGGGTGAGCAACGAATTCAGCGCATCACGAAATTGATTAATTTCTAAGATACATTTCGCATCGACTTCTTTGAGGTATTGAATTAAATCTGCGACGTTTCGACCGCCTACAAATATTGCCGTATCACGCCCCACATACCTTCGCACCTTGCGCAGTTCATCAATCAGAGGATGCTGAACCAACAGGTGGGTAATGCTAATTGCCAGAACCCGGGCACCGGTTTGCTGAACACCCAGCGCAATTTCTTCGGCCGGCAAATTGGGACCATAGTAGACCGGATGCCAGCCATTTTCGGCAGCCGTCAACGCTACGGTCAGGGCCCCGATATCATGCCACTGCCCCACTGTTGTTGCGATGAGTATTCCAGGCGCCGAATCGGAGGTTCCGGTTGCTCGCAGCATGTTTAACAAAAAATTGCGGGTCACCGAAGTCGCCATATGTTCATTGACGATTTTTAAAGACCCAGCGCGCCATAAATTACCGATCTCTTCGAACAACGGCGTAATAAGATCGCTTAACAGCTTGGGTCTGGTCAGCTCGATTGCGGCCTGATCATAAGAACGTTCCAGGGCATCACAATCAAGATTCTTAACGGCCGTTAGACATTGTTTATAATAGTCACCCGCAGCAACCGGTCGGGTTTTTTTGACAATGTTTTCCCGCGACGAGGGGCCTATCAGATGTTCCCGCTGGGCGAGTTCGATTAATTCAGAAGAGCTCAATCGGGCAATCTGTGAAATGCTATGGCCTGCGTCCGTTATTTTTTTGAGAAGTTGTAAGCGTTGGACGGCATCTTCAGAATACAAGCGCCGGTTCTTCGGAGAGCGGTGCGGCACCACGGCTTTGTAGCGCGTTTCCCAGGCTCGAATAACATGGGGCGTGATATTGGCACGTTGGGCCGCATAGCGAATAGGATATATGTGTTGACGGTCCATGACTGATGATATTCTGCCCACCGGGTACTGTCAAGTTATTGTGTAAAAGATGTAATTTCAAAAAAGCCCCATGGGATTGAATTCCAACGAGGCTTTTTCGATAAAAGATTAATCAAACATTTCTGCCACAGCTCTCGCGCAGCCAGCGATAACCTCGTCCGGTCCATCAACTTTAAGCACATTATTTTCAAGATCCACTTTCGTCAGTTCACAGCCTTCTGATTCAACGGCTTGCTTGAGCACCTTGATTAAGACGATACCTTCAGATTGATATTTCATTTTAATTATCCCTTTCCTTGATTATAGCTAAATGAGACTCTCAGCGATCCAACTCACTTTCAAGGATTCCTTCCAGTTGCATCTGGCGGGAACGCCATATATTGTTATCGTTTGCGAAATTTTCCAGGTTAAGATTCGTCAGGTGGGTGACCATTTCAATGTCTTCAGTTGCTGCATCCTCCTGCCCCATCTTGGTTAACAATGTTGCGCGACTGTAGTAAGCGGCGCCATATTTCGGCTCGATATCGATTGCCTTGTTAAAGTCCGTTAATGCTTCGACGTTTTCGCCCGCCATTTCTCGGGCGAGCCCCCTTAAATGGTAGGCCTTGGGATGCTTCGGATCGATTTCGATTGCTTTACTGAAATCACTGACGGCGTTCGAACTATTACCCAATTTGAGATACACCGACCCTCGCGCCAGCAAAGCCAATCTATTATCGGGATCGGCTTTGAGGATCTCATCCAGCAGATCGATACTCATCCCCAGTTTATCTTCCATTAAATGAGACATCGCCTTGACAAATAATTCGCTATTTCGACTATTTTTATCCATCTTAACCTCCTGGCTTAAGCTTGAACGTCCCCATTTAAATGGCAGACGGTAGTTGGTAGTAGTTTTAATAGACAAAATTAAGACAATAAAACTATTTGTCAATTTTTTGTTCAATTCACACACTGAGTTTCCCGGCGCAGAGACGAGCAAATCCCAGTTCACATCTTGCGGCGGTATATAAAAAGTGGGCGGGCTGGCGGTTTCAAGCACGCGGCACGTTCTAACGGACTGCACGACAACCTGATCTCCGCAATAGACCTCGACCAGGCGGCTATCCGACGCCAGTTTAGGCGGTCTGGGATAGTCCCATACCGATTCCTGCCCGGGCCCCGGCAATATGGCGAAATCCGGTCTTTTTTGCCCCCGAAACTGCCACATAGTTTAGGTTTCCTTTCATTTTTGTTGATGTTTTATATTCGATGTGGCATCCATAGGTAAATCTGTCACGATAATTTATTCCTGTTTAATTGATCGCGTAAAACCGCTCGGCGATGGGCAGCAGCACCGGGTGACCACCGAAATCATAATCAAATGCACAGACAAACCAACCGTCATAATTCCGGTGTGACCAGTGAGTTTATTATTCTACCTAAAGCTGTACGCGTTAACGGTACCAATTTTCTTCATTATTGATATCCTTTGGTTAGGGTTTATCGCCAGGGGATTTTACCGCCGTCAGCTAAATTTTATCTTAAGTCCCCAGGTCAATTGGACGGCAGCTGCCTGTTTCTACTTGATTTATATCGCCGGGATCATCTTCTTTGCGGTCCGACCGGCAATCATCAGCAACTCCTGGCGACAGGCCGCTGTCCTGGGAGCTTTGTTTGGGTTCTTCACTTATACGACCTATGATTTAACGAACCTTGCCACCATCCAAAAATGGCCCCTGGCAATTGTGGTGGTCGATATAATCTGGGGCGTATGTCTCGGCACCCTCGTTGCGGCCTTCAGCTTTGCGATTTCAAAATGGCTCATCTGATTGAGTCCTATTTCAGTTTTCCCTAAATCCACGACTCGTCCAATCTTCTGCATGCTACCACAATAACGTCAGTCAGTGCGGCTCCGGTCAAACGCATTCGGGCCTGAGTCTGCTCAGGATCCAGTCCACCAACATCCAGGCTGCAAGACCGGTAAGCTGAGCACCGTGTCCTATTGAGATGACATTTTGTATTTTCAAGGTAACATATTAATATTTTTTTTGACAATGCCAAACTATTGTTTAGTTTTTGTCTAATTAAAGAGTCGAGGGCTTTTTAAGTCAACTATTCAACCCAATCAAGAATAAGAATTGAGGCTCGCTATGAATACAGATAGAGATATTCCAGAAAATATGGCGTTGATCGTCACAGATAAAAAAAACATTCCGGAGGACTTGCCAATTTTGCCGATTGAAAATCAGGTGGCGTTTCCGGGACTGAATATGACCCTGTCAATCAGCAAACGTTCGTTAGGTATAGTCGAAGCGGTAATGAAAGATAATGGAATCGTTGGTTTAATTGGTGTTAAGAATCAGGCGAACAAGCGGCCACCGCCTGAGCAAATCCAAGGGACCGGCACAGCAGTCAGAATCCTGTATGCAACCCGGACAGACGAGAATCACGCCGTCATCGTGGTCCATGGCTTGACGCGATTTCGGATCAAGCGCTGGCTGGCGGACAAACCACCTCTAAGGGCCCAGGTTGAATTGGCGCCCGAGATTGTTGAGGCAGATATTGAAACTGAGGCGTTACATCGCAGTCTGCGCGACATCTCGCAGGAGGTGTTTTCGATGTCACTGAACGCACCCGGGGAGGCCATCGAGGGATTGTCACGTATGCAGGATCCCCTTAGCCTGTCCTATATTGCTGCAGCGCATGCCGACATCGATTTTGAAAAGCGACAGCAGATTTTAGATGACGACAGTCTCAAAGAAAAGATGCGCAAATTGGTAGCGATTCTGATACGCGAGAAAGAGGTGCTTTCGCTTGGTAAAAAGATCCAAAGTGAGGCCCATGATGAGATGAGTAAGACGCAACGGGATTATTACCTGCGGCAGCAGCTCAAGGCAATCAAAAAAGAACTTGGAGAGACCAATCAAGAGCGTTCTGAGGCACAGGATTATCGTGAACGCATCGCAAACACGGAAATGAGCGCCGAGGCGCGTAAGGAGGCCGGCAGAGAGCTGGATCGATTTGCGGAAATGACGCCCCAGTTAGCAGAATATTCTCTGGTAAGGACCTACCTGGACTGGCTGTTGGATCTTCCCTGGAGTCGTTTAAGCCAAGATCAAGAGAACATCGCTGTGGCGCGCCAGATTCTTGATGAAGATCATTATGGTCTGCATGAGGCCAAGGAACGCATCATCGAATATCTGGCGGTCCGTAATCTTCTAAAGATCCGGGGCTCCCGGAAAACTTCAGATAACAGCGCGGCACCCGTCTCCGCGGCTACGGGCGTCATTTTATGTTTCGCCGGACCGCCGGGGGTTGGTAAAACGAGCTTGGGACAGAGCATCGCACGGGCCATGGGTCGTGAGTTTACCCGGATGAGTTTGGGCGGCATTCGTGATGAAGCGGAAATTCGGGGGCACCGTCGGACCTATATCGGAGCGATGCCGGGTCGCATCGTTCAGGCGATCAAACGAGCGGGCACTCGAAATCCGGTTTTTTTACTGGATGAAGTGGACAAGGTCGGGATGGATTGGCGCGGAGATCCCAGCAGCGCATTGCTGGAGGTACTGGATCCGGCTCAGAACGTTGCCTTTCGCGACCACTATTTGGACGTCGACTTCGACCTGAGCGATGTTGTTTTTATCGCCACTGCCAACCAACTGGAAAATATTCCGGCGCCCCTCAGAGACCGCCTGGAAATCATTCAGCTGGATGGCTATACGGAGGTTGAAAAAGTTCAGATCGCCAAGCGGCATCTGATACCCCGGCAGCTGGCAACCCACGGTCTCAACGAAAATGAGGTCACCTTTATGGATAGTGCTGTTCGTAAAGTGATTGGCAGCTACACCCGCGAAGCGGGGGTGCGCCAGCTAGAACGGCTGATTGGGGCGATCTGCCGTAAATCCGTTGTAAATCTGACAACCAGCGGCTGGTCACATGTCATGGTTACGCCGGAGCATCTGAAAGATTATCTTAAAAAAGAAAAATTTGAAACTGAAATGTCCGAACCGATTGATGTGCCGGGGATTGCCACCGGTCTGGCGGTTACGGCGACCGGCGGAGACATACTCTTTGTCGAGGCAACTCGCATGAATGGCAAAGGTGGTCTTCGGTTGACCGGTCAACTCGGCGACGTCATGAAGGAAAGTGCTCAAATTGCTTACAGCTATATTCGTGCCCAGGCCGAGCAGTTGGCCATTGGCGCGCGAGAATTCGATAATATGGATGTACATTTGCACGTTCCGGCGGGTGCGATTCCCAAAGACGGACCTTCGGCAGGCATCGCCATGGTCATGGCCCTGGCAAGTTTGTTCAGCGGCCGTGCCGTGCGCAGTGATGTGGGGATGACCGGGGAAATCACGCTGCGGGGTCGCATACTTCCGGTTGGCGGCATTAAGATGAAGGTATTGGCAGCCCACCGCGCCGGTCTTCGCACCGTGGTGTTGCCCAAACGCAATGCGCGCGATCTGGATGAAGTTCCGGAAGAGATTCGGAAGAACATGCAATTCGTACCGGTGGAACGTATTGAAGAAGCAATTGATGCCGGGTTGGCTGTCCTGAATGAACGCCCCGGGAGGGTTCGTCGTCATCTCGGCAGCGATTTGAATCGCCTTGATGAAGAAGTCCTGGCGGATGCGTTCACTCCTGAGTAAAATTTACCCCAAGGTTGCAACAATGGGATTTATTCAATCAACGGCTGACAGGCCATGGGGGACAACTCTCAGATCCTTTGTGTTGTAACCCTGGTCCCTGAGAAATTGAAGGATCTTCTCATAATCAGCATTCGGAATGGAATTTTTTCTTGCCATGATCCAGACATAATCTCTTTTGGTGCGCCCAATGACAGTCTGAGAATAGTCTTCGGTCAGATAAATTATTCGGTATTCGGCCTTAAATGGCCAGATAAACTGCATACCCCAAACCGCATTTGACTGTTTATCCCGGATAAATCCGCGTGGATGGTATTGCTTGATGGGGCCCTCCAGGCTGCCCTTGTTGAATTTGAATGTGGTTGCAACGGTTCCGTCATCATCGAGCCGATAAGACTCCATGGCATTAAAAGCGTCTTTTTCGATAAACGTCGGAATGCTGGCAATGACGTACCAGTCACCCATGAAGCGTTTCAGATCAACATGATCGACGGTATGAATCGGTTTCATTGTTTGACATCCGGTAGCCAGGGTAAATAAAAAGAAGCATGTGCTAATCGATAGGTTTTTCATTGGGCACCTCTGTAAAAAGGCAACAGATAATGTTGCAATCAACAAATTCGGAATAAGTGCGCTCGTTGCGCGTTAGAGAAAAGCGAACATTACCGGTTCGATTTTATAGATACATAGTGGACACTTATACCGTAGAATCAATATTAGAAAAGGGTTGGCAGAATGATGGGAAAAAACTGTTATTTTGCGGAACTGTATTTTAAGATTTGAACTTGGCGAATAAATTGTGTATCTGAAAAACTTTAGCAGCCATTAGATTAGATTCCGGGAGAGACCTATTAGAGGTACTGATTATTGGAAATGATGCGATTTAATTTTGCAATCATCGGTGGCGGGTTAACTGCGACTGCCATGCTGTGTCAACTGGTGGACAGGGTGCAGGCAAAAGCGGTAACGGGACAGCTGGATTCATCAAAGATTGGAATTCATATTTATGAAAAACAGGATGTTTTCGGCCCCGGCTTTCCTCACAGCAACAGATTTGCACTGCCGTTTCATATCACGAACATGTGTGCATCCGACATGGGAATTCTATATGGCAAACCCGATGATTTTCAGGACTGGGTAACGGGTAACTTCGATGATCTTCTAAATCGCTTTTCCTGGTTTCACCAATTTTCTTCCCAATCGAATGATTCCCCGGACAATTGCAATCATTATCCGCGTGCCATCATGGGAGAGTATTTGAAGACAAAATTTCAAGAGGCCGTTGAATCAGCCCGGGAGGTGGGCCTTGATGTGAATCTCTATCCGCGATCGGAGGTGGTTAATCTCAAACAGAACGGCGCCAAGATCATCCTCAGCATCAGAGATCTTCGTTCTAAACATCAATTTGCCAATGATGCCGACCGTGTTTTGCTCGCCACCGGTCACTGGTTTGAAAAAAATGATCAGGATCACTTTTTTACCTCCCCCTGGCCGGCCACAAGATTACGCCGCAGCATTCCACAGGGCGCCAAGGTCGCCGTCATCGGCACCAGCCTCAGTGCAATTGAGACCCTGTTGACGCTGACCTCGGATGGGGGGTTTGTTCGTTCTGATTCCGGTCAACTGTCCTATACACCTTCCGATAATCCAAGGCGATTTGTGCTTTACTCCCGCAGAGGACTGTTGCCGAAGGTCAGAGGGAAAATGGGCACTCACAAAAACCGGTTTTTAAATCGCGAAAATCTGGATCGCCTGCTGTCGCAAAATCGCGGTAATTTGACACTGGAGCCTATATTCAAACTGCTTAATTCCGAGCTGGAATCTGCCTATAGCCAACCCCTCGATTGGGAAGCAGTTATCAATCCTGTCGGTAAGCCGGCGGATCTGCTGCAAGGGTATTTAGATGATGCCGTCAATGGGGATGGTCCCGATGGGGAACTGATCTGGCAGACCATCCTGCACCAGAGCTTCGCTATAGTCAGAGATGTATATCTGAATTTGACCCTAGCGGAAAGAAGACGTTTTGATAAAAATTACACCTCTGTCTTTTTCACCCATGCCGCGACCCAGCCTGCCATCAACGCGGAAAAATTACTGGCCCTCATGAAGGCCGGCATGGTTGAGGTGTTCAAACTGGGTAACGACTATCGCCTGGTCAAAAATGTAGCTAATGCTGACTATGAATTCATCTACACGGATGATTGCGGGAATCCAAAACGAGATGCCTACCGTTATGTCGTCGATGCCCGCGGACAGAAGAAATCTATGGAGACAAACCATTCCGAATTGGCAAAAACCTTAATCAACTCCGGAATTGTTCAACTTGAAGAATTCCGGCCAACCGGCAGCACGGTCCCTATGCGCGAAAATATTGTTTCGGAGTCGGAAACCGCATCTAAAACCTATAAAACCGGAAGTGTCTGGATAGATCCTGAAACTTATAAGATCATGCAAAGGGTGTCCGATAAAAAAATAACGCAATCCAGCACCATCTATGCAGTTGGTGCCATGATACGCGGTCAGATCATCGAGGCCAGCATGGCGCGGGGAATTGTTCAGGCAACATCCAGGATTGCAGATGATATGGTGAATTACCTGACCCGGATCTTTAAAAATTGATGACCACAAGAAATTGAGAAAGCGGCGGGGATGATCCCGTCAGATCTATCGGTTGGGGCCGCAATATTTAAACCCTGCCACTAAATAATCACGGCATGCCGTCTGGAGTTGGATTTGACTCCCTAAAAAAGGTGAGTCATTTACAGGTACCGATTCTTTATCTTCACGGCACGGCCGACAAACTCGTGCCCCATGAGATGAGCCGCGAATTATATAACCACACCGCTTCTGCCAAGCAGCTAAAATTTATACCCGGCGGGGGTCATAACAATTCAGCAGCTGTAGGCGGTGATGAATACTTAAATAGCGTCAGAAAATTTATCGAACTAGCGCACAAGGGAATCTAATCTCTAAGGGCGGGGAATTGACCCCTCTTCCGCCGCAGGCGGATTAAAGGCGGTTCAGATCTTTTAGGTAGGTATCGGCCTGCGCTAAGATCCGCTTCTTTTCATCCTTATCCATCCGATCCCATACCCGATACATCATGGCCACTCGGGCATTTTTCCCAAGGCGCCGGCGATGCCGGGCAAAAAAATCCCAATACAGGCTGTTAAACGGACAGGCCATGTCCCCGTGGCGCTTTTTCCAATCATAATGGCAGGTTTCACAATAATTGCTCATGGACCGGATATATTTGGCTGACGATATATAGGGTTTGGTTGCCACCCGCCCACCGTCGGCAAACTGACTCATGGCCCGGGTGTTGGGCAGTTCGACCCATTGAATCGCATCGATATAAATCCCCAGATACCATTGATCCACTTGGCCCGGATGGACGCCCGCCAGGAGCGCAAAATTTCCGGTGATCATCAGGCGTTGAATGTGATGGGCGTAGGCATGCTCCAACGATTGACCGATGGCCCGTCGCAAACAATTCATCCGCGTATCGCCGGTCCAGTAATAATCGGGCAATGTCCGATCATGGTTAAAAAAATTCATGGCTTCCAGATCCGGCATCGTCGCCCAGTATATCCCCCGCATGTATTCGCGCCAGCCCAGTATCTGGCGCACAAAACCCTCAATCTGCTGGATTTCAATCGGGGATTTTTTCTGTTCCCAGGCCTTTAGTGCAGCCTGGATGACCTCCAGCGGGCGCAGCATTTTGGTGTTTAAAGCGAAGGACAGCCGGGAATGAAACAGATGCCAATTCTCCACGGTCATGGCATCCTGATACGTGCCGAAGTCGGCCAGACCGCCTTTTACAAAATCTTCCAGTAATTTTAAGGACTGGGCCCGGGTGGTGGGCCAGATCAATCTGGCAGGTTTAATCTTGCCGAAGGTTTGAACCTGCATTTTTTGAATGGATTGGCAAATATCGCTAACTTCGTTTTTAAAAAGCAGCGGTTTGGGAATCGACACTTGCCCGTCATAGGCCTGTCGATTTTTCCGGTCATAGTTCCATTGCCCGCCGAAAGGCTTATCCTTCTCCATTAATATGTCATAACGCTTGCGCATCGAGCGGTAAAAGGATTCCATCAGATAGCGCTTTTTGCCGGCAAAAAAATCCTTTAGCTCCTGCCGTTCGGTCATGAAGTGCTCGGTATCAACCGCGGTAACATCCACCCCCAGCTTCCGGTCTATATTTTTGAGCTGCATATCCAGGCGGTATTCATCGGGCAGCTGGTATTCCATCCGGCCATATTTTTGGGTTGTCAGCAAATGTTGGAGATTGGCGGGTATGGATTGCAGATTCTGCCGATCATTCAACCGGAGGTAAATAACCTGATGCCCCAATTCCTTGAGTCTGGCGCTGAACGCGCGCATGGCCGCGAAAAATGCGGCCACCTTTTGAATGTGGTGCTTGACGTAGTCAGTTTCCTGCCGGATTTCCATTATGACATAAGTCACGTTTTTGTCCGGTGTCTTGAACCAGGAATGCAGTTCGTCCAGCTGATCACCGAGGATCAGCCGCAATATTTTGGGCTGCGGCATTGTTAGCTTTCCCGCTTTACCGGATTGTCCACCTTTTTAACGCTGGCAGCGATAACACATATTCTTTATGTTTTTACCTTTGGCAGGGCACAGGCCGGTTGAAGTTTGGGTGTAAATCGTTCCGGTCCGGTTACGATGGGTTTGTTGATTGCTTTGGCAATCGCTTTGAGCATGCCGTAGAATATCCACTGGTGGAATGGGTAAAGTACATACCAGTACAAAATTCCAAACAACCCCTTGGGCAAAAATCGCGAAAGCATCTGAAATTCCACCTGTCCGTTGGCTAGTGGGGTTATTTGAAATTCAAGTAAGGCTTCGCCGGGTGTTTTCATTTCAGCCACCAAAAGCAGGCGCTGCGGCGGGTCTACCGCCAATACCCGCCAGAAGTCCAGGGCATCGCCAACTCCAATTTCGGTAAGATGCCGCCGCCCCCGTCTCAAACCGACGCCTCCCGCGAGGCGATCCATAATGCCGCGCAGGCGCCAGAGAAAATTCCCAAAATACCAGCCGGTTTTGCCGCCGATTCGGCTGACGGGCAACCAAACCTCGTCAACCGTTGCCCGAATCCGGGCGCGATAACCGCAGTTCATAATGGTGCCGCCGGCCCACTCGGCGTCGCCGCAATGGGCCCATTCCGGTTCAATCAAATCGCCGGCATCCATCCAGCAGGTGTCAACCTGCTCCTGTTTGACGCGATCCAGCGCCAGCCGGATGGCTTCCCGACAGCTCAACAACGTCTGGGGTATGATTGCCTGGATGCGGTTTTCGGTGCAGACCGCATCGCTGGTCAGGCCTTCGGTCAGCGGCAGGGCGATTGATGCGGGAACCGGACTGATCAGATGAATCCACAGCGCACTTAAAGTCGGTGTGAGTACCGGCACCGGAATTATCAAACGTTTGGGAAGATGCGCTTCCTCGGCATAAATATCCAGCAGATCGCGATAGGTTAAGATATCCGGCCCGCCGATATCGTAGGTTTGACCGATGGTTTTCTCATGTGCGAGGCATTCGATGAGGTAGGTGATCACGTTGCGGATGGCGATGGGTTGATTGAGTGAATGTACCCAGCGGGGCGTGGTCATGACGGGCAGGCGTTCAACCAGGTAGCGCAGAATCTCAAAAGAAGCGCTGCCGGATCCCAGGATCATGGGCGTTCGCAAATCAGTGGTGGGTACCGGTCCGGCCTGAAGGATTTCGGCCACCTCGATCCGCGATTTCAAATGTTTGCTCAAGGGCCCCCGGGAGGCCTCCGCCAGACCGCCGAGGTATATGATTCTTTCCAATCCTGCCGCTGTTGCCGCCGCTACCATGTTTTGCGCTGCCCGGCGATCGGCCGCAACAAATTTATCCTTCTGGGCGATCATGGAATGAACCAGGTAATAGGCTGCCCGGCAGCCGGATGCGGCCTGTTTAAGGGATTCGAGTTCCAGGACATCCCCTTGAACCAGTTCCACCCGGCGATGCCCCGCCCAGGGACGGCAGCCTATTTTATCCAGGTTGCGCCCCATGGCACGCACCCGGTAGCCGGAATCGAGCAAAGCCGGAATCAGACGCCCACCGACATAACCGGTGGCGCCGGTGACCAGAACAGGATCTGACTTCATGGCCAGGTTTCCTCCTGAAGGGTTAGTGCGAGGTCAGAAATCTCATCTTTTTCGGAACAGCCTGCGTTGTTATATACCGGCTGCTTCAAATTAAGGCAACTCGCTTCCATCTCCTACCAGCGGTCGTGTGTTGTCCAGCTTAAAAAAAACAAGAAACCGGTCTTCTCCATTCCCGGAAGCGGATTTTCTGCGCCGCAGAGATTCCAGCAACTCGGTATTTTGTTCTTCTCTGACTTTGGTCAGAAAGAGCCTTTGGCCTTTGTAGCCGGAACCTTCCTCTTTGAATAGATAGGCTGCATGGGGATTGGACTGCAGGTTGTCATGGGAGCGGCGGTCGCGCATGATAAACGCCAGAGTTCCGTCTTCCATAAAATGGGGCCTGGCATAAATGGCGGCATCAACTTTACCCTCACCATCAGCCGTGGACAGGACCCCAATCCCTTTTTTCTGATCAAAATATTCCTCTAGTTTCATGACTGTCTCCTTTAGATTTTATTCTTTCCTGTCTGATGCCTGATTTAAAGATATCCACATTCACCCAAGGGTCAACCGGAGACAATTAAGGGCGCAATAACAGGTAAAAACCACCATTTCGATTGAGTTAATCCCAACGTTGCAAAAGCCGGAGGGCTTCAGAGTCAAGGCGTCTGAGGGTGAAGTCGTAGTTCTTTACTTCGAACCCTCAGCAACGCAGAATCTGAAGTCCTCCGGCTTTCCCGAAGGGGAAACAACATGGCCAAATCGACCCCAGCCTTCGAATTCACCTATGGAGGCATCCAAGAATTTGTCATTTTGCTATGATATTGGCTATAATTGCGGACCATTATCTAATCTTTGCCATGTTGTTTATGCAACTAAGGGGTTAATCCCATTCTGGATATATTTGAGCGGGTTATTGGTTAGGAGTATCGACGCACATTTGAAGACGGGCTTTGGCTGATTATGCTGGTCACATTGCAATTTAATTGCGGATCCGGCGATCAGAAACCGGCGCCACCCAGGGTGACTATCCCCAAGTATCCATCCACCGTTATTTCATCGCCGGTCTCAATTAAGGTGGTTGCGTCCGGAATGCCGGTAATGCAGGGCAACCCGTATTCGCGGGCGATGATCGCGCCATGGATCAACATTCCGCCCCTGCGCTCGACAACGGCCGCCGCCAGGGGCACGACAAAGGTTATATTGGGGTCAACCGCATCGCACACCAGCACTTCGCCGAATTTAAAATCCGCCAAATCGGGATGTCGCCGGATCACCCGGGCCTTGCCTTTGGCTATCCCGGGACCCGCGGGCTGTCCGATCAACTGGCGGGCCTGGAGCTTATCTCCGGTCGACGTTGCGGCGGGAACCGATTTGCGGGATTCGGTACCGAAATCGACTTCTTCCAACACCTGTTTTAATACTTCCGAGGCCGGATGGCCTGACGGGTCTGCCTGCCGCCGCCTGGCTTCCTGGACGGCTGTAAGCAACTGCGCTTCAATTCGGCCAAGATAGATATTGTCGTCATCACGCAGCTGATAACTGCTCCTGGCCAGTTCAAGCAGTTCCTGCGCTCGCACTTTTTGATCGGCAGCCTCAAAGCTGTTTAAAAAATCCTGATGCAAGCGCTTGACTCTATCATTTTTGTGGTCACCACCGGACGGTGCCGGATGATCGGCCATTTCCAGCAGCAAACGGTATAGCGGACCGGTCCCCAGCACGCAATTCTTGCCACCGGTCACGGCGCAGGACAGGTCGCCGAATTTTTCGATAAACTCATCAATCAGCGATCGGAATTTATCATCAAGGTCCGAATCATCCCCCTGTTTCAGTTTTTCCGCCAGATGTTGATCGCTGCGGATAATGTCGGCCAGATCCATCAACATATTGTTTCTCTCGATACTGGCCATATCGGTGTTGGTGAGCAGATCAATAAATTCATAGGGATCATCGGGTTGCACGGCATCGTTGTAGAACTGGCCGAACAGCCGAACCCCATGGGCATAGGGAATGAAATCCGCCCAGTAAATGTTAACCCACTTGTGGTTGATCGCCCAGCGCTTTCTGATTTCAGCTGCCAGATCCTGATCCGGCAACCCAGCGGGGTCTATGGTGCTCAGGCTTTCGGCCACCGCAATCATACCGGGAATCAGCTCATCTTTAATTTTCCGGCGCAGGTTTTTAAGATTATCGAAGCTGCGGTGCAGGCTCAGATACCAGCCACGCTCGTCTTTGGATTCATCAGAACGCAGGGTAGTTATGGGACGGGATTGAAGTAAAACCAGAGTATCGCCGTCATAGGTCCACTCGACATCCTGGGGCATTTTAAAAGATTCTTCCGCCTTGCGCGCGGTTTTAAATACGACACCGACTTCCCGGGGCCGGAGGGGTGGATGAGCGGATTTTTTAGCGGGCAGCTCCGCCAGGCGCACACCGTTTGGGCCCGGTATCATCCAGTATTTGCGTTCAGGGGGGGTGTGCGTGACAATCGTGTTGCGGGTTCGATCCATTATCCAGCGATCGGGTTCGACGGTCCCGTCCACAAGTCCCTGGTTTAACCCGTAAACGGATTCAATTATACCCTGATGCTCATCATTGGGATTGCGGGTAAAAACCACCCCGGACCGATCACCAACCACGGTTTCCTGTATCACCACTGCCATCGAACTTTTTTCAACATCCAGGCCGATTTCCTGGCGATAAAGTAAGGCGGCATCCGACCATAGCGAGGCCCACACAAGTCGAATATGTTTTAAAATTGACTCCGCACCGGCCACATTGATAAAGGAGTCGTGAAGCCCGGCAAAGGACGATCGGGCGTCATCTTCTTCCGGGGCCGATGACCGCACAGCCACCGTTCGATCCCGGAATCGATCGCCGATTCCAAGGTGAATTTCCCGTGTGAGGTTATCCGGAATCGATTTGGTCAGGAACATATTGCGAATCCGGGTGGCGCAATCCCAGATTTCTTCCCAGCGCATTTCCTTGAATTCTTTACGATGAAGTTCGAGTAGAATTCGTTCGCGCAAACCGGTCCGCAGCACATATTCCTGATAGACATCGCTGGTGATGCACACGGTTTTGGGAATCTTGAAACCGCTTTTGACCAGCAGCGCTAAAGCATATCCTTTACCGCCCACACGGCGTCGATCGCCGGCTTGGATTTCTTCGGTAGATAGAATCCAGTTCATGGCTCCAGGTGCAGCTCCATCACATTTTGAAAGTTTTTAACCAGGTAATAGGTTTTGACGGATATCCCCACCAGGGCACATGTAGGTGCCCGAACAAAATCTTCCAGATGGGGGTGTTTCGCCAGATACAGGTTTAATATCGGCTCCTTTTCCGATTCAGCGACGACTTCCGCATTACCGACGGCAGTTACGGAAATGGCCCGGTGAAAATCGGAAAGCTGATTGATGCTGCTGTTCACCATAACTGCGACGCGGTTGTCAGCCGATAAATTAGAAAACTTACGCGTGGTCTTGGGTGTAGCGAAGTAAATATGCTTCAGATCATCGGCAGCATAAAAAGCAACCAGACTGGCATAGGGCTGGCCGTCATGATGGGTAGACAAGGCTGCCAGGTTTTGAGAGCGAAATAATTCTCCCAATCGCAAACGTAATTTTTTTTCCGTTTCCATAGATGCAATATCCTTTGTAGCCGTGAGCTTTTTCTATAAACATGACCGGTATGATTCTCTGACTTTTTTAAATATGCCTGTCCAGGTATAAGCGTCAAGCTTATTCTGAACCGGTGATAAATCAATTTTCAAACACTTGGATGCAGCATTGATTTGCTGTTGAATCGCTTTGCTAAGATTTTGTTCAAATGAACGTTCATCTTCCCGGTATGGCTGATCAATAAATCGTAAACGCGGTATCCTGACCAAAGTTATAATATCTGTATCAAAATTGCCAAGTATTTCCTTTATTCCCGGAAGATCGGTGGCAACGATTCGGCAACCGCTGGCCAGACCTTCTAAGATAACCAGGGGTAAACCTTCATAAAAAGAAGGCAGTACCAAAATATGAGCGTCTCGCATTACCTTAGCCAATTTTTTTTGGGGAAGTAAGCCGTGGACACGAACCCTTTCCCCCAATTCCTTTATCAGTATGAGGCAATTTTCTTTTTCTGCTCCGCTGCCACTGCCAATAATGTGTAATTGCCATGCCGGATAGCGGATTGATTTTAAAGCGCGCAAAAACCAGGGGACGCCTTTGGCGTTACTCAGTTTTCCTGCATACACAATTTGCACCGGATCAGGATTTGGTTTTGTGTCGTGATAAAACAAGCTGTCGTTATAGCCGGCACCGGTGATAATAATTTTCTCAGGAGATAGATTATACAAGCGGATAATTTCTTTTTTTTGCGCCGCACTCAAGGCCATGACAGCATCAATTTTTCGGCACCCCATTAAAACTCTTTCTTGAAGGTGAAGACAATTCTGAAATTGTCGCAAATCCGAGCCATGGCAGTTAGTTACCATCGGAATATTCGGGAATTGCCGGCGAGCCAGAGAGCTGACAATCCATAGATGGTGGCTGTGAATTATATCTGGTTTAAACTTGTTGACAGCATGTTGAAGTATTCCGCAAAATGCCCTTTCATATTTGTAGAGATCTTCTTCGGAGAGGTCACAAAATCGGGTACTTACATAAGGCATTACATCGCTCATACCGGGGATATGATAAGAGAGATCGGCATTAGGAAAATTTACGAACATGGATTTGTCCGGCTCAATGCAGTCAATGTCAACTAAAGAATCCGAACCAACACCTGCAACCAGATAATTGTCATAACCATAAGCGCTTGCCTCCCGAATCATGGCTTGCACGTATATACCACTCCCGGTTGAATCCGGCCTCTGACTGAGCAAGTGAAGAATTTTTAGTTTTTTACTAACGACCATAAATCATTCCAATGTTAAATCCCGACTTCGGCCCGGCTGAGCTCGTCGCAGGCCGAGTTCCCGCCGCCAACTTCTCGCCACTTGGTTCTGGCCCGTGCCAGTTCACGCCCGTCCTGTTGCCGGGTTAGGCTGTGCAGGAATTCGGTATTTTCAGAATTTTGGGAGCCGCAGGTTGCAATAATCTTATCGTTATAAAAGGCTTCGGCCAGAAAGTTGATTTCGAATTCTGAAGGTACCAAAGTGTTTAAAGTGCCGGCCGGAACCCCTTCAACTAACCACTCCACGAATTTCACATTGTTCGCGTGCTGGTTGATATCAAGATCGGAATAGCGGACAACAAAACTTTTTTCGTGGGCCGGGTTACCCAAAGCCGGCAGCTTGTCCAGTCTGTCATCCAGAATGTGGCTGCCTTCAATCGGCTTGAGCCGCTCGACAAAAGGTGCAATGCGCACCGGACGCCGCTTCTGAAGATCAATGACCAGCCAGGCTGAAATTGCAGCGGCAATGGTTTGATGGTCAGTGCCGTTCATTTTAAAATCCCGCAACGCAAACAGCTGTTGCGTGCCGGACGGCCAGGTGTTGACCTGAATCGGATCGTTCCAACCGGGATAGGCGGCAATTTTGATCTTGAGGCGCGAAAGCAGCCAGGTATAATTTTCGGCATGCAGCTGGTGAATTGAAACACCCAGTGCCCCGGCATGCTTGCTGGCGGCTTCCTGCATGAAGCTGAACAATGAAAGGATCGAAAGCCGGTTGCGGCAATCAACTTCATAGGATCTGATTTGATAATTTTCGCGCCAGATATTTATATCGCCGGCGGCATCCCCAGCCTGATCCAAAATGTCTCCACTGTCCATGATCGGTCTCCGATGCACCAAGGCCGCATTGGCGTCGACGTGCTGTGAGTGGTGGGTTGTTTGTTGTAAAAAATTGTTTGGATGCAGCCACCTGAATTACATAAAGCTTTTCCCTTTACCATGGTGCAGCTGCAACTGACAACCAACAAAATTAAAATTTTATTATCGATTCCTGAATTCCGCATTCCCTGCCCGGCATCGAATGCGCCATAAGAGCATGGCGAGTCGGGCGGGCGATTCTCGAATTCATTCACTTCTGCTCACTGCACCCTCATATGAAACTATATAAAAACCGCAGCTGTTTGAGGAAGCATCTCACCGCAGAGCTCGCAGAGAACGCTAAGAAGTTAATCATAGGCAATCTCTGCGTACTCAGCGATCTCTGCGGTGAACTAAAATGTTTCTCTTCCGGTCAGACTGGACGCTCGCGGCCAGAGGCGGTGCTCGTGTGAAAAATCATTTCTGAATTTTCTGATATTGATCAAACTGGTCACCTCACCGCCAGCGGTCCGCCTTTGGCGAAACATCTGACTCCTGAAACCCGAAACCTGAAATTTTAAATCAGTCTCCTGTCAACTGTCCTCTGCCTTTACGCCATGCCCTCTGCCCCCTGCCCTATCATTCAGACTTCCGCGTGCTTACCGCGCCATAGCTCGTCAGAGCGACGGCGGGTCCCGCTTCCAGATTCATAGTAACCCGCATCACTCAATTCCAACAGCCCGTAATTATTGACAAAGCTAAAATAGATGACTAATTTGATGAGTAACTACGTATATTGGAGGTAATCCAAATGTCTGAAAATTTCCTGGCGATCAAACTATTTGACGATGGCGCCGCTGCCTATCTTCGAAACGATTTCAAAGCCAGTATCAAATTGTTCTCCCGGGCGCTCAAACACGATCGCAAATTTGCCCTGGTTAATTTGAGTCGTGGTGCGGCGTATCTGAAATTAAACAAAATAAAAAGCGCAATTTCAGATTTTACGCGCACCATAAGACTCGATCCCGCAAATGCACGCGCCTTTCACCTGCGCGGCCTGGCCTATGAAAAGGCCGGGGAGGTTGCCCGGGCCTACCGGGATTTTGACCGTGCCATTGAAATTGACCCTGATCTGGCAGCTGCTTATCGCAGCCGGGATTCTGTGCTGGACAAAAAGGTAGATAATAGCGGGGATATTGAAGATTTTGAACTGGCAGACCACTTATCAGCCATGCGGGTGGCGCTGTTCACCGGTGAAAAGGTGGCGGCCTAAGTATTTGAGCAGTCGGGGAGTTTATTCCGAAAAAGGCCGTCATTCCTGCGAAGGCAGGAATCCAGAAATGTCGGTACCGAGTAGACTGGATGCCCGCCTGCGCGGGTATGACGGTCTTTGTAACTAATTGCTATTTTTCGTTTTTGTGTCATTTCCGCGCAGCCGGGTATCCAGGGAAAACGGTAAATTCGACTTTTTACGATACCGTCAATCTTCAATTTTCGATTCTCCGGATTCGGATTAGGACGTCTGGGATTCCTGTACCTTACGCGCAATCTCCCGAACCCGGGGATCACGGTCGTCAATAAATCGGGCGAGGCCTGCTAAAGCTTTCGGATGAGAGATTTGACCCAGCGCGAAGGCTGCTGCGGCCCGTACCTGGGAATTTTGACTTTTACGAAAAATTAGAGCCCTTTTGGATTGTAACAGTTTAAGCAGGGAATCAACACACTGCGGTTTGGCAATCTGGCCCAGCGCCCGGCAGCAGGCCACGCGCAGTTGATCGTTGTTGCTGGAATTCAGCAACACTATCAAATCGGCTTCAAGATTCGGCGGTCTGAGGTTGCCCAGGCATTTGACGGCACTGGCCATCAGAGCGGGTTTTCCACTTTGCACAAACTCTTGCAGCCATTCAAGGACCTGGCTGTCTTCCAAACGCTCGACGACACGATAGGCGGCCCGGCGCACGTTAGCATCTTCATCTCCCAGGGCATGGAACAATTCGGTTTTCAAATCCGACGTCAGGGTATCGATAATCTCCAGAATTCGCGTGCGCTCCTCGGCGCTGATTTCCAGCACCAGTAAATGTTTGAGACGTTCGACCGCCTTGGGCCCAAGTTTTTCCAGCAGAATGGCTGCGATCTGGCGGGCACGGTAATCATCTTCGCGTTTTATGATCTCGATCAGCATCGGCATCACCGCCGCGCCCAGGCTTCCCAGCAATTGCGCGGCATTGCGCTGTCGCCCGGCATCAGCGGATTTGAGGTCCTCCACCAGAAGCTCCTGAGCCAGCGGCTCCAGGCGCCGATTCATGCTTCTGGCAAACAGCTGGGTGTTGGAATCTTTCGCTTTCTTAAATTTTTGAAATTGCTTGTCCAGATGCCCGAGGACCCGTGATGCCAGAGGATATTCAACAAACTGAATAAACAGCGTTACCATTCGGCTCAGTAAAGAAGCCATCTCGACAATCATCTTGGGTTCTTTTTCAAGGCCGAATTCAATTAATAGGGGATCCATCAAAATCTTGCCAAAATCATGCTGATAGGCCAGCGTCAAACGATCAAACACATTGCGCCAGGTGTCGATGACCTTTTTGCGCATAACAGGCTCCCGCTCCTGAAGCCCCAGATATACGCGGTATACGGTCTGCTCGATTAAAGCCGGCTTGCCGTCGAAAAATAAATCATTGACCAGTTCGGGCAGCTGCTCCAGAAATTTTTCAAAACGTTCCGGTGCAATGGGCTCGTCTCTGAGCCCCTTGAGCATCGCCATGGAAGGGTCACCGCCAACCGCTTCGATATTGCCGGCCGACAGGCTATGTGCAACCTGAATTTCATAAAGCTGCTGATTAAATAAAATGGCGGACAGCCCTTGCTCCTCTGCCAGCACCATCCAAAATTCCGGGTTCATTTCGCCTTCGGGTAAATCACCCAGCACCCCGATAAATGTTTCCAGCTGATGGATGGATATCGTTTCCAGAAAAGTCAGGCTTTCCAGGCCGATTTCATCCAGCAGGCTCAAAAAATTATCGGTCAGTCCCCTAAACTCAGTGGTACCCGAGGTATCCAGTTTCTCGCCGTTTACCAGCAGGATATCGCCGGTCTGGGAAAAAGCCAGAACCCGTTGCAAGGTGAAAAATCGCTGCAGGGTTCCCAGCAGATTGTTGAGTGTGTTGGCCACCGATTTGCTTTTTAACGGGTAAAGTTTGATCGCCCGGGCAGCAGCAACCAGCGCGCGCAGGATCTCGGGGATGATTTTCATCTCCTGGGGGCCGAGCGGCGAAGTCAGCTCGGAACTGGGTGCTGCCGTCGCAGCTCCCTGGCCACCGGCGCCGGCGGTACTTTGCCCGACCCCGGCAGCGGTCCTGACCTTCACCGAATACTGGACCTGCTTTAATTCGATGTTGCTCAGCTGGTGTTCGATTGATAACTTATCCCAGAAACCGGCATCAAAGGTCTTTTGGTCGGTTTTACCCAGTGTCTGCAGCAGGACTTCAAGCTCCTGTTCACTGAGGCCGCGATGAAAGGCGATGCCTTTCAGTTCGACACGATTGAGCAGTTTTAAAAACGTATCCGTCACCAGCTTAAACTCGGAAACATCGATTTTCTGGCCATTGATCAGGATGGAATTTTTTACCTGAACAATATTCAGGGTTTCGTTGCTGTCCAACACGCTATCGAGGGATGCTTTAAACTGGCGGTTGATTTTGATAATCGATTTGCTGCCCGGCGGATAGAGTTTGATATTGCGCACGGCGACCATAAAATCCCGGATAATTTCAGGCATACGCTTAAAATCTTCAGGCTTCAGCGGGATATCGACTTCAGTTGCTTCGCCGGGTGCATCCACCGTATACTCTATGGCCTCCTGGCCGTTAAAGTTACGATTGTTCGCGATGGCCTGGATTTTTTCGTAACGCCCGGCCTTCTGCTGATTGGTGGATCGCTTGAAATGATATGCCAGCGTCGCGGCCGATGGCATCAATTGCTGCTCGTAAAGGCCTTCCTGGTAAGTACCGATCTTTTCATGCAGGGCGAGCTTGCGGTCTTGTTCAATTTCCCCGTAGATGATGGCCAGGACCTGTTTCCCCAGGACACTGATGATTTCGTCGTTTAGTTGAAAGTTGGTGCTGATAAGCCCCTGGGCACTTGCCTGATCAATAAAATCCAATACTTTGGCTTCCATCTGTTCGGAACTGCCCACCAGCATGCTTAAGGAAACGTCACCGCCGAGGGCCGAAACCTGATCCAAAATCAGGCGGCTTTCTTCATCCAGGGCCGTTATTTTATGGGTAACAATCTCTTCCAGAGTTTTGGGCAGATAACCCTCTTCAGGGATTTCAATTGTCCATTCCTGGCCCACCAGGGTAATTTTGCGATCAAGGACCAGTTTGCGCAGTAACTCACTGATAAAAAGCGGATTTCCATGGCTGATGCGGGCCAGCTCTTCATCGAAATCCGGCGGTATGCTTATGTTCGGAAATAAGGTGTGGATATGTTTGGCAATTTCAACGGCACTGAGCGGCGTAAGGGTCAACTTTCGAATGCCGAGGGGCTCCTGATAGAGTTCGTAGAATCTTTGCAGGGGGATTTTGTGCTCACCGCTGTCGGATTCCGGGTTGTTTTCCGCCGCGCCGCAGACACACAGGGAAAATTTTTTGAGCAGCAACAGCTGGCGCAGCAAAAGCAGGGAGGCTTCGTCAGCAAAATGCAAATCATCCAGGAACAGAATAACCGGGCGGCTGCCGGCTGCCTTAATAAATAAATGGGCCAGTGCTGAAAAAATGCCCTGGCGGTTGGTGCGCTCGTCCTCATCCTTCGCCGGTGTTGCATCCGGCGCCAGCTGCGGCAGAATTCGGGCAATATAGGACTGATGCTCTTTTTCGAGGCTGGCGATGATGGCCGTTCCCTGGTCTCCGCGATAGTTCAGCAGGTTTACCAGGATTCTGGTCATCAGGTAGTAAGGTCGGAACATTTCCTGTGAATCGCCGCTGACTTTTACGCGCCAGGCTTTGCTACGTGCCAGACTTCGCCGTATCGTTTCTAAAAACTCGGTTTTTCCGATGCCGGGCGTACCTTCGGCAATCAAAATCTGGTTTTGTTTCTGGCCGAACTTATTCAAGGCCTCGGTCACCTGGGACAGCTGGGGGCCTCGTCCCACCAGTTTAACATCTTCGAGCTGGTTGATGGCGGTTTTGTCAAATACGGCTTCCTGAACAACCTCACCGGCATTCACCAGGCAATCCCGACCGATACTTTTGGCAAAGTAAAGGGCAACGTCCGCCTGCTGTATCAGCCCCTTGCCTGTTTTCGCGTCTTCGGGAGCCGATGCAATTCCGAGACTCAGCGTAATGGGCAACATCTTGCCATTGCCGCTGATCCGGAAAGGATCCGAGCGGACTTTGTTGAGCAAACGATTGCCCATCTTCAGGGCCGTTTGTTTGTCACAATGCATAAACAACATCATGAATTCATCGCCGGCGTAGCGTATGGGCAACCCCTCATCACCAGCCACCTCGCGCAGAAGGTCCGCCACCCAGATCAGCGCCGCATCCCCGACCTGATGCCCGTGTGTGTCGTTGACACCTTTAAAATTGTCAACGTCCATCATAATCAACGAAAGGGGATCTTTGGAAAGCTTCCCCCAGGACACTTTGGACTGGAAGTATTGGAAGAGAAATCGCCGGTTGTAAATACTGGTGAGTTCATCCTCAAAGACCAGACGTGTAGGATCTTTTCCTGTAAATTCAAGTAGATTCGCTAAATCTTGTTGTTGCATTATTTAAAAATACCGATCTGGTTGCATCCGAAAATTAAATGTTATCGAATGCACAAGGGATTACCAATAATTTTATGCGGAATTCAGGGATTTTGCAAGGAAATATACATTTTATATATATTATCAAATGGTTATAAGATTAAAAGGAGTTATGTGAAATAACCAGAGTCCGGAGTCCCCCCTTCGCAAAGGGCATAGGGCAGATACCGGAAGTGGGAAGTCGGAATGCCGAAGTCCGAAAAAAAGGCGAAAGTTGGAAGATTGAAAGGCAGTAAAATTCGATTTCGGATTTTGGATTTGGGGTTGAGAAATCGATAAACAAACGGAATAGAGAATACAGGTCAAATAATCGAGTCTTCGAATAATAAAAATCAGGTTATGCACCGTTTCCCATTCGACTATTCAACTATTTAACGATTCAACCAAATCTGACTTCCGAATTCCGCATTCCACCTTCCGCATTCCATTATCTCGCCTTAATACCTTGGGCGCTGATGCCTTTGATGAAATACTTTTCGTTGTTGAGAAAGCTTAAAAATATGACAATGAAGGCGACCGAGGCTTCCAGCATCAGCGGTTTATTCTGGTAAAGGATGTCCAGGTGTTTGTTGCGCACCTTGCCGGATTTGTGCCGGAAATAGGTCGAAAACAATCCGTCCAGCAATTGACTGCCGTCAGGTTTGGTAACCAGATCGCTTCTTCCGCTATAGCAGTATTGCATCGCTTCCAGCAGAAGTTTGCGCTGGGCCCCCAGATCTTTGACATGGTAGCTGATGAGATGGATCAATGTCCGTTGGGCTTCCTTCAGGCTGGCCTCTGCAACGGCATCGAAAATGATTTTGACGGCCCGCTGTCCTTTAGGGGGGGTATGCTGTCGGATCAAAGACAGCAAGACGGCATTTTTAAAGAGCTGATACAACCTTCTGGCGCCGTTGATGGCGGTCGCTGGCGCATGCTCCATCATCGGTCGGTAACCCGGGTAGTTGGTAACAAAAAGGATCTGAAAAATCGTCTCGAAAAAATCGATTCGGCCCAGGGCATCCTCGAGATCGATGCGCATATCCAGGGTATTATCCAGCCGATCTGCCAGTTTCACGGCAACAAGCTCGGGCGAATTGCGGGCATTATCCAGCAGTCTTCCGATATACTGATAGTAGGATTCCCGATCCACCCGGGTCAGGCACAACAGGTTCCCCATCAGCTTGGATTCATCGCCCGCATCCATACGCTGCATGAGGTTATAAAGCTGGCCCTCCATGGTTTTCCACTCCTGGACATCAAACTGGCCCGGTTTAACATCTTCGAGAATATCATGAAACAAGAGCGTGGTGAGGTTAACCAGGCTGAGATCGTCAAAAAAACGGGTAAATATGGCCGCCGACCGCAGGGGGTGCAATACGGCCATCGGACCCAGCCGCCGGCGTTTGTGACTGTATGCGCTGAACAGATACCCCAGGGCTTCCATCAGAATGGCTTTTTGTTCCCGGTCACTCATTTCGTCGGTCCCCAGGCGTTTGTTGCCAATGATATACATCAGGACGGTGTAGCGATTTAAAGAGGCGGCACTCAGATTGTAGTTCAGCGCTGATGACAGTTTAAAAAATTCGGTTAGATCAAATGAAGGCATTTTATTTTTGCAGCTCCTCTTCAATTTTTCGGACGTCGTCCGCCACGGCGCCGGCAAGTCCGTCCAGTTCCGGCTGCCGGATATTTAAAAATTTTAAAATGTCCGGTGCAATGGGATCCGGGTCTCCGGGCAGCCCGGCCGCATAGCCCGCTGATTTAGCCAGAACGTCAGCCAGATGGATCATGCAGGCCAGCTTATTTTCCTCCGAGCAGGAGGGCTGATGGTGATATCGGATAGCGGTAACCTGAACCTCCGGAAAACGCCAGAGTCGGCATGCCCGGGACATGATTTCGGCATGATCAAACCCGATATTTGATTTTTCGGCTTCAATAAGCGATAGTTCCTGGCGGCCATCAAGCTGCTTAAATACCTTCTTGTGCTTATTGACATAGGGATCGAGAATTATTTTTCCGGCGTCATGCAGCAATCCTGCGGTAAATGCATCTTCAACCATCGCTTCATTGTTCCTTGCAGCAATCCTTTTGGCACCAAAAGCACAGGCCAGGGAATGCCTCCACATTTCATCCGGAGCGATATCGTAGCCTCGCAACTTTTTATTGAGCAGCGCCGATGAGGCTGAAATGGTAATCATCTGGCCCAGTGTTCTCTGGCCGAGCAAAACCGAGGCATGCTGAATTGAAGATATCATGCCGCTGACCCCGTAGTAGGCTGAGTTGGCCAGAGTCAAAACCTTGGCCACCATGGCCTGGTCGGTCTCAATGACCCGGGCCAGATCCTTTAAGCTCGACTCGGAATCCGACAGAATATCCCTGGCTTTGAGGATGATGTGGGGCATGGGCGGCAGGTTGACCAAACCGCGCAATATTTTGGCTTTAAGTGCCGTAATACGCTGTTGCGTTGCGGCATCGGTTTGCACTGAAGCGGATGCTGTCAGGTGATCGCCTGCGGGATCAGCGGGGTGCTGCGTGTGATTTTGCCGGTCCGGGCTGAAATTCAAATGCAATGCCATTGCAAAATTACAGGTCGGGCAGGATAAGTCAACGCCATTTTGGGCAGTGACAATCTGATGATGTTTAATGACACTGACCATCCTGCAATTTGGGCATTCAACTTTCATGAACTGGTTCCCGTAATATTGGTGGAAATTTAAGCGTCTGAACAATTCTAAGCAGATACCAGCTAAAAATCAAGCCACATAAGAAGCACTTGACAGGCAAACCGGAAACATCCATAAGATCAAGGTTAAAAAGACTACATGCTGCCCCATCGTTCTTGCGGTCAGCGGAATAGTTGTTATTTTGGTCAATAACTTCGAAGCCAAAGCCAACGAGCATATCCACATCCCGGAATATGTTCTGACGTCCTGGATTTTGCACCCGGCGCCGGCGCTTGAATACAAGGGCGGCGACATTCTATGTGATCCGTGTTAATCCGTGTCCCTGTTAGTAAAACGTTAGAGGAGAAATTAAATGGAAGAAAATGTAAAAGCAATTTTGGACTACTTCGGGCAGATCAATGCCATACCCCGTTGTTCTAAAAATGAAGCCCGGATCGGTCGGTGGCTCAAACAGTGGGCCGAAACAAAACAGCTGGCGGTAAAACAGGATTCAGCCGGCAACCTGCTGGTCCAGGTACCGCCGACAGCGGGCTATGAAAAGGCACCGGTCATTGTGATTCAGGGCCATATGGACATGGTATGCGAGAAATCACCCGACTCGACCCATGATTTCTCCAAAGATCCCATCAAAAATATCGTTGACGGTGAGTGGCTGCGGGCGGATAACACCACCCTGGGGGCGGATAACGGTATTGCCATTGCGCTGGCGATGGCGGTAACCGATGACCAGAGCATCGCCCACCCGCCGCTGGAGCTGTTGTTTACGGTGGACGAGGAAACCGGCTTAAACGGCGCCAAAGAGCTGGCACCCGGATTTATTGAAGGCCGGGTGCTGCTGAATGTGGATTCGGAAACCGAAGGCGTGTTCACGGTCGGCTGTGCCGGCGGCAGGCACACGCATATATCCCGTAAGCTGACCCTGACGCAGCTTGCTGAAGAAAGTCAATTTTTCAACCTCAATATCAGTGGGTTGCACGGCGGACATTCCGGCATCGATATTATCAAGCAACGGGCCAGCGCCAACAAAATTCTGGCGCGCACCCTGCACCGGTTAGCCGCCGCCTGCGACATTCAGCTGGTATCAATCAAAGGCGGCAGCGCGCATAATGCAATTGCCCGGGATGCGGATGCCGTCTTGGCGTGTGCCGCCGGAAATTCCGGTGTCTTAGCCGGAATCGTTTCCGAATTCGAACGTAACGTTCAGACGGATTATGACACCGTCGAATCCAATTTGACCATAAACCTGTCGGCCGCGAAATCCGCAGGACAGACAAATACAGCGCTCAGCGTGGCTGAAACCCGGGCCGTAATCAATCTGCTTCTATCCCTGTCCCATGGGGTTATGGGCATGTCGGCGGTTTTCACAAATCTGGTTGAAACCTCCAACAACCTGGCAACGGTTGAAATAAAAAACGACACACTGCAAATTTTGACCAGTCAGCGCAGCCTGACCAAAT
>Ga0210064_1000094_pt1 | contig 40283 bp, 34 predicted proteins | sample Muzzi_CordC_D2_FD_185531 | JGI IMG/M metagenome (GOLD analysis project Ga0210064, IMG submission 185531) | Wetland microbial communities from San Francisco Bay, California, USA, that impact long-term carbon sequestration - Muzzi_CordC_D2 (SPAdes) | ecosystem: Environmental > Aquatic > Marine >... | reverse complement strand
CCCATAGCCAGAAGGCTGTCTCCCGCGGTTTCCTCCCTCAAGGCTTGTCAGACGCCTGCCCGCTGAGTGTATGGGCTGGCTGACAGGACTGCGGCTGGGGGCAGGCATCTTACAACCCTAAATGAAAGTTGCCGTTTAGGTGCCGGATGTGGATAGGAGAGAAACATCCCGCCCCTGTTGTCCTTTAGCGTTTGGTGATATGTCGCCTACAGGTTTTTGTCAGTCAAAGCCGATTGTGCAGTAGGATTAACCTTAATTCATACTAGGAATGACCAATGGCAAAAAAATCTCAGGCTGAGTTCGTGAAATGGTTTGGGCCGTTACTCGATGCCCTTCGAGACCTTGGTGATTCAGGTCGCCCACGCGAAGTGTCAGCCCGAATTGCTAAGAACATGAATCTATCGGACCAGGTTCTGGACGAAACGCTCAAATCTGGAGCAAATAGATTTCACAATCAGGTCGCATGGGCACGTCAGTATCTGGTCTGGGAAGGCATGCTTGATTCCTCGAAGCATGGCACATGGACGCTTACCGAAAAAGGCCGAACAGCCCATATTACTGGTGCTCAGGCTGGGGATATATTTAAAAAATGGGTGGCAATTCACGCGGAGATTCGGAAGCAAAAGAAGGCAGATGAATCTGAACATCACCAAAATGTGGCTGAAGTTCCAGAGGAATTAGTATCCGAGGAAGGATTGAACCTAATCAGCACACTGCGTTCGCTTACCCCGGTCGGATTCGAGAAAGTGTCACGGGAACTTTTGCGGGAGTCAGGCTTTGAGAATGTAGAGATAACAGGTGGCTCTGCAGATGGTGGTATCGACGGTTTCGGTACGCTCGAAATCAATCCATTCGTAAGCTTCAAGGTACTTTTCCAGTGCAAGCGTTACGCCGAGGGCAATTTGGTATCTCGGGCACAGGTTGGCGATTTCCGGAATGCAATGATCGGCCGCGCTGAAAAGGGCATTATTATCACCACGTCTTCATTTACCAATTCTGCAGTTAAGGAGGCAAATCGGGAAGGCGCGCCTCAGGTTGAACTCGTTGACGGAATAAAACTGGTAGAGATGTTCGAGCGCGTTGAACTCGGGGTGAAAAAGCGAACGGTATTTGATGTCGACCCAGCCTATTTTGAAAAATTTAAGACATGAGTGCTAACTACGCTCTTATTTACCGCAATGAAGCAAGTCTACAAACTCACCTACCCGACAGGGAAAATATAGGTAAAGACAGTTACGGGAGTTACAGGTACTTTGGCAGCCCTGATATCAGCATCATCAATGCTGACTTTGAAAGTCTTCCAGAGAATATACGCAAGGACTACAGCGTCAGAAAGCAGATTCTCTGGGAATCGGAAGACTGCACTGAAGAAGAATTGTCAGCGAAGGAGATAGAGTTCATTCGTGAGCACCAGGCCAATAATCCTGAAGTCGGTTATAACCGCTGGCCTAAGTTCAAGTAATTTAGTATGGCGATTCAGGCCACGAATCGGAGGACGCATGAACAACTGGGGCATTCCTGACTGGCTCGAAATGGAAGTGAAGGAGCGAGACAAGACTTGTGTCTATTGTGGCATCAAAATGATCGAGAAAATGCCGTCAAATGGAACGCGCAAGACCGTGGCAACCTGGGAACACATCATCAATGATGCGAGCATTGTCACTCGTGAAAATATTGCCCGGTGTTGTGTCGCATGCAATTCGAGTAAAGGGACTAAGAAGCTCTCTGATTGGCTTGAGTCAGCCTATTGTAAGAAGCATGGAATCAATAAAGACACGGTTGCGGAAGTAGTGAAAAGCATGTTGCGGGTGGATGCCTAACCAGCCTTTAACCTGACCGTGCGAAGCACTCGGCAGATTAACTCATTGTTACGAATGACCGGAGTTGCGGCAACCCGGTCATAAGCACATTTCCTGGTGATGTCTTCTTTCGGGGCTATTCCAGACGTGTCTTGAACAAAAATCCCGCCACAAGGGCGGAGTCTGGTTGGGTTACAATGCGGTCGGGCGCTATTCAAAATACCCCTGGAAGGGGCGGTACAAAGGGGAATCAGATCGTGATCTGGGTGCGTATATGGCAAGGCTCGTAATAGTGCTGGCGTTCATCGGACTTGCTTACTGGTATTGGACAGGTCCTTATCAGCATTCTGCGAAGACGCCCCCTGTAGACGATCCGAAGAAAAACGCCCAGATCATGGCGCAATGTATCGCGGGCGAGAAATTCGCGGAAGCAGACGGTTACAGGAGCCCCGGGGAAAACGCCGAAGAAGTGTGCGCGGACGAGAATGGCCTCTATAAGATGTATGGGGAGTGGTATCACAGATGACGCGGCGGCCTTCGGGTCGCCTTTTTATTCTCGGGAACGGCAACTCTTGCGGCATTGCTGTCCTCCATATGGCGCTGGCGAAAGGCAGGTATACGGACGAGGCTTGTCAGACGCCTGCCCAGTGAGTTCGCGTGATGCCTGGCAGGGGCCTGCAACTGGGGGCAGGCATCTAACAACCCTTAACAGAAACACGACGTTCCTGTGGCAAGCAGGAGAATTTTCTGATGAGCGCGACTATTTGCCAGTATATGAAAACGCTTGTTCTATCCAATAAATCACACTTTCAGCTATAAAATACTCCTACGATGTCTGAGTCTGCGACAGACATCGCTGCGGTAGCCTGATTCTTTCGAAATGTCTCCTGGTGCAACTCTGTTGTGTCCCCTTGACGTGAATGACAGCCTGCAGCCCTCCCCTCGCTCAGGTCCGTATACCGTGGCCTTTTCGTAGCAGGTAAAGGCTGAAGAGATAGAGAATGATGATAAAGCCGATGCTGATGGCATAGGACAGCACCAGGTTGATGTCGCTGACACCCAGGAAGCCGTAGCGAAAAGCGTTCACCATGTACAGGATCGGATTGATCAGCGATGCGTGCTGCCAGAATTCCGGCAGCAGGCTGATGGAGTAGAAGATGCCGCCGAGGTAGGTCAGCGGCGTCAGTACGAAGGTCGGAACTATCGAGATGTCATCAAAGCTCGTGGCATAGACGCCATTGATGAGCCCGGCCAGGGAAAAAAGGATGGCAGTGAGCAGGATCATGCTGAACATCACCCACAGGCTGTGGATGTTCAACGGATGGAACACCAGCGACACGATGGTCACTGCAACGCCTACCGTCAGGCCGCGTGTCACGCCGCCACCGACGAAGCCGATCAGGATGATGTAATTTGGGACTGGTGAAATCAGCATTTCCTCGATGTGCCGCTGGAACTTGGAGCCGTAGAACGAGGACACCACGTTGGCATAGGAGTTGGTGATCACCGCCATCATGATCAGCCCCGGAATGATGAACTCCATGTAGTCGAAGCCTTCCATGGGACCGATGCGCGGGCCGATCAGGTTGCCGAAGATGATGAAGTACAGCGCCGTTGTGATCACGGGCGGCAGCACGGTCTGTATCCAGATGCGGGCAAATCGCAGCACTTCCTTGGTCAGGATGGTCTGGAAGGCGATCAGCTTGGCGCGTGGCGTCATGACGCGCGCCGCCCGACGTTGCCATTTTCCACCAGGTTCATGAAGAGTTCCTCCAGCCGGTTGGTCTTGTTGCGCATGCTGGTGACGCGAATGCCGCGGTTGCTGAGCGCGGCAAACAGTTCATTGAGGGAATCGCCGCGGCAGATTTCCGCCTCCAGGGTCTGCTCGTCGACCCAGTTGAGTTTCTGCTTGCCGAGGTCGGGCAACTCGTCGAGCGGGGCATCCAGGTCAAGGACGAAGGTTTCCATGTGCAGGGTATTCAGCAACTGCCGCGTTGTGGTGTTCTCGATCAATTCGCCCTCGTCGATGATGGCGATATTGCGGCACAGGCTCTCTGCCTCTTCCAGGTAATGGGTGGTAAGAATGATGGTGGTGCCGGAGGCGTTGATCTGCTTCAGGAACTGCCACATGGACCGGCGTATCTCGATGTCGACGCCCGCCGTGGGCTCGTCGAGTATCAGCAGTTTCGGATCGTGCACCAGTGCCCGGGCTATCATCAGGCGGCGCTTCATGCCGCCGGACAGATTGCGCGCCATGATGCGGCGCTTGTCCCACAGGTCGAGGTGCCTGAGGTATTTCTCGGCGCGTTTGAAGGCCTCGCGGCGCTCGATGCCGTAGTAGCCGGCCTGGTTGGCAACGACCTCGACAACCGGCTCGAACATGTTGAAGTTGAATTCCTGCGGGACCAGCCCGATGCAGGCCTTGGCACTCGCGGGGTCCTTGTCCAGGTCGTGGCCGAAGATGGAAACCGAGCCGCTGCTCTTGTTCACCAGCGAGGCAACGATGCCGATGAGGGTGGTCTTGCCGGCGCCGTTGGGTCCCAGCAGCGCAAAGAAATCCCCCTCCCTGACGTCCAGGCTGACGCCCTTGAGGGCCTCGTGGCCACCCTTGTAGGTTTTCCGCAGGTCGCGAACGGATAGTGCAGTTGACATGGCGTCAAACCATATTGATCAGGAAGATGACAAACACGATTACCAGCAACAAGGGCAGCAACAGCCCTGCCCAGTCACGATTCTCCGCCTTGCGGCTCTGTTCCAGCATGACCTTGACGCCGGGTCCCGCCCAGACCAGCACGCCGAGCGCGATGGCACCCAGCAGGATCATTTCCCATGTGGACATGTTTTCCATGATATTGACTACCAGAAACCACTCTAATTGGGGTTGATTACGGCCGTTCTCGGGCGTGCGCGCGGTGGCGGTTACGTTATGATAGGGCCATGTTCAGAGCCTGCATGGTACCGTAAATGACGAAGGGTTTTGTAGCCGTTTCACAAGTCGCAGATCTGGCGCCGGGGTTGACGCGGCGGGTGGTTGTCGCGGGCCACCCGATCCTGATCGCCAACGTTGCCGGCAGCTTTTATGCCGTCGATGACCTGTGCACGCACGAGGACTCCTCGCTTTCGCTGGGCTGCCTGAAGGGCGAACTGGTTTCCTGCACCCTGCATGGCAGCCGCTTCAGCGTGGTGACCGGTGATCCCCTGGAGGAGCCAGCCACCGAGGCGCTGCGGACGTATCCGGTTCGCGTCGAGGGTGACACCCTCCTCGTCGAGGTGGCGCCGCCATGAGCCGCTGGGTCGAAGGCAGCGTTGTCAGGCTTCAACCCTGGACTGAGCGGCTCTACTCGATCCAGGTGACGGCGGAAATTGCCCCGTTTGTCGCCGGCCAGTTCACCCGCCTGGCGCTGGAGATCGATGGCGAGGTGGTTGCCCGCCCCTATTCCTTTCTCAACAGCCCGGGTGATCCGCTGCATGAATTTTATTTCGTCACCGTGCCCGACGGACCCCTGACGAGCCGCCTGATCACACTGGCGCCCGGTGACCCGATCCTCATCGCGCCACAGGCTGCGGGTTTCTTCACGCTCAACGAGTTGCCCGATGCCGTGGTGCTGTGGATGCTGTCAACGGGAACGGCGATCGGGCCGTTCCTGTCGATCCTGGCGGCCGGCGAGGTCTGGCGACGCTTTTCCCGCATCGTACTGGTGCATGCGGTGCGCACCGTGGACGAACTCGGTTACCGGGAGCGCATCCAGGCATGCCTGCAGCAGCACCCGGAGCAGTTGCAGTACATTCCCTTCGTCAGCCGCGAGGAAACCGGTTTCGCCATCCGCGGCCGGGTGCCGGCGGCGATCGAGTCAGGTGAGTTGGAACGATGCGCCGGCCTGGCCATCGATGCCGATAATGCCCAGGTGATGATCTGCGGCAATCCGGCCATGGTGCACGATACCGTGGAGGTGCTGCAGGCGCGTGGTCTGAAAAAGAACCGCCGCCGCGAGCCGGGGCATATTACCACCGAGCAGTACTGGAAAGGCTAGCGGGTCAAACGCGCCGAAGGACGGCGATCATACGGATGCCGCAACTGGATGCACGAGCGGTCACTTTGTGCCCGTTCTTAGGTGCTGACCGCGATGCCGGCCTACAGGAACAGCGCCAGTACCCCGGTGTAGCCATACAGGCGGTTGTGGGAAATCTCGCCGTTGGCGAAGAAACCGACCAGCGGGAACTCGCCGAGTTCATCACGGATGAGTTTCAGTTCCTCGGATTTTTCTCCGAACTGGTTGCGGCCGCGCCCGAGGCAGGAGAAATACACACCACCCTTGATAGGTGTCCTTGCACGCTTGCCCAGATCGCGCAGCATGCGCAGCATATCCTCGCGCGCCGAGTCTCCGTCGCGGCGGCAGAACATGATCGGCGCGTCATCTTCGAGAATATCGCCGATGGCCAGCAGCTTATCGTTGGGATCGATGCCAACGAGGTTGCGCACCAGGTAGTCCCCGGTATCGGAGCCCGGCACCGGCAGCCCGGCGAAGATATAGCCCGCAACGCGTGACAGGTCCTTGGACAGGACCTCGCCGATATCTTCCTTGAAGACATCAAGTGCCGGGCGGCCGTCGAGCTCCGCGAGCAGGTTGCCGTCGCAGCGGGTAATGACATGTTTCCTCGGTAACGGTGTGCAACCCTGGGTCAGACCGCTGATAACCGGTACCTCCGCAGAGATCAGGACGCCGGAAAGCCCGCCCTGGCAGACGTCACCGGACACCTGCAGCAGGTAATTGTCGTCGTCGGCCGAGGTCAGTCCGCCGACCAGAAAGCCCGGATCGAGTTCCGCCGACAGGGATTCGATAATCTGCGGGGTGTGGCCGTTGCGGGGGTCGCCGTGCACGATGCCGAAATGTGCGGCATGTTCAGCAATCCAGTTCTTGTTGTCTGTCAGCATGTCGCTGAGGGCCTCGATACCCGGCGGTATCAGACGGTAACTGTCGCGAGGCAGCGCGGCCAGCATCACGGCTGCGGCTGGCTCATCGTAGATTTCCCTGGCGGTGTAGCAGATGCCGCTGCCGACGGTGCCGACCCAGTCCTGAATGCCGGTACCGGCGCGCAACCTTTCCAGCAGGTTGCTCAGGTAAGGCGCAAGTGAACCGGTAACATACAGCATGCCAAGGTTGGCGCCGGCAGGTTCTCCGCCGAGGTCTGCAAGGCAGTCCGCCGCGATGGTCTGCCAGTCGCGACCGGTGGCGCAGGCAGCCTTGAATGAGGTGGAATTCATGCGCTGATTGTACTCACATCGGCGGACGAGAGCAGAGAAAATTTCCAGTGCTGGCGTGGTGACCAGCTTGCCCGTCCTCATAAGCCGCAGCTTGCTGCGCTGCTATGGCACAAGTCCTCGCATGACACATGCAAGCCAGGGACATATGTGCAGCGGATTCTGGCGTGATAGCCCAACTGATTGGCACATCCGGTCAAGTCTTCCGCCCCTGATTCCGGTTAACCTGCCATCCGTGGCACTGACAGTTCAGATATCGGGCATATGGCATGACAAATCGTAAAAAGACCTGTCCGGAGCCGGAGTACGACAGCAGCACGGCCCTTGCCGTCTGGCTGCTGATCAGCCTGGTTTTTTGGGGTGTGCTGCTGCTGTTGCTGCTGATTTAAACGGGAATTGGGACAACAAGGAGAAGGACCATGTTAATACTTTCGCGAAAGATCGGGGAATCGCTGATCATCAGCGATGACATGAAAGTCACCGTACTGGGCATCAGTGGAAACCAGATCAGAATCGGCGTGACCGCGCCGCGGGAAGTGGCAGTTCACCGGGAAGAAATCTACAACCGGATTCTCCGCGAACGCGAGCAGGATGGCAGGGACTAGCGCAATCTGATCAGGCAACGGGTTGACTACGATCCGGTGACGTTTTGCTGACCGGGAACTGCAGGTGCACGGAATACGCCGGGTCTGCATCCCCGGATTTTGGTATGATTTCCCGAGCATTGAACCGGGGTAATACCATGGCGATCCTGCACTCCGAGGTCACAACACTGGGTAGCGTGGCTGCTCTGCTGGCACAGGCACTGCGCAGCCGTGACCGTGATCCTGCCCCATTGTTTACCGCCGCCGGGATCGATATGCAGGATGCCGCCATCCCGGGTGTCCGGATACCCACCACGCGCATGCAGAGTCTTTGGCGCCTGGCCGTCGAAGCCACCGGTGACCCCTGCCTGGGCCTGGTCGCGGCCCGGCACTTCCAGCCGGCTGCCCTGCACGGCCTGGGATTTGCGTGGCTGGCCAGCGATACCCTGCATGCTGCCCTGGACCGGCTGGTGCGCTACTCGCGCTTCATCAATACCACAGTCGACTTCCACCTGGAGAAGACCGCGGACTCGGTTGACCTCGTCATCCGCATCCCGCGCGAGGAATGGCCTGATTTCGCCTTTGCCGCGACAGACCTGGCGATGGCGGCGTTTCTGCGCATGTGCCAGATTACGTCCGGTAATGCCGTCATGCCGCTGCGCGTCAGCTTCCAGCGTACGCCTCCGCCCTGCGCCGGTGATTTCGTGGATATCTTCGGGCCGAATATCTGCTACGGCGCGGCGGATAACCGGCTGTGTTTCGACAGGGCGCTCGTCGAGGCCCCGTTGTCGATGGCAAATCCGGAACTGGCCCGCCTCAATGACCAGACCGTCATCGATTACCTGGCGCGTTGCGACAGCGCCAGCATCACCATGCAGGTCCGATCGCGGATCATCGAGCTGTTGCCGGACGGACGACCGGGCCAGGAAGCCATCGCGGAGTCGCTGCACCTCAGCCTGCGCAGTCTGCAGCGCAAGCTGCAGAACGAAAATACCAGCTTTACCACGTTGCTGAACGAGACCCAGCAGCAACTTGCCTTGCAGTATATCCGCGAATCACACCGCAGTATCGGCGAAATAACCTACCTGCTCGGATACTCGGAGCCCGGCAGTTTTACCCGGGCATTCCGTCGCTGGACCGGCAAGTCACCGCTGCAGTTCCGCGGCCACAGGCCGGTCCCGCGATCAGCCTTCCAGCATATCTGACGGTGTCAGGCGAGCGCGGTGATCAACGCTCATCCTTGAACCCGAAGGCCCTGTCGTGCACGTAGACCAGCTTGCAATCATCGAGATAGCTTGCATCATGGATGCGCCCGGCCCGGATATAGCCCGCCTCACCCTGGTTGAGGATAACCGGTTCGCCGTCCGGGACGAGGCCGTTTTCACCCCTGGTGAAAAACTGGATGGTCATTTTGCCCTCGACCACGACAGTCATGTCATCTCCCGGGTGTGAGTGCGGCGGTTCCGCACTGCCCGCCTGCCACTGCTCCAGCATGACCTCCGCCCCGTCGGGATTGGTCGGATAGGTCGTCCTGACGGTGAAACCCGCCGGCGTGTCGGGTATGCTGACGTGATATTGCCAGATGGCGCTGGTCTCCGAGGTGCACGTGTTGTCCTGAGACATAGGCATTCTCCTTACTGATGATTTGGCGGGGTGTGAGTGACGGTGTGTTTATTCAACCTGACGATAAGGAATATTATGGCCACGGAATCCACGGAATGACACGAAAAAAACTTGACGGGTGTTTTTCCTTGGATTCAGTGGCTGTTGCGAAATACTGGTATTCAACTCAGGCTACCGCATCGGTAACCTTTCACCCGAAAGTGTGCTAGGTGGCGGCGTAGACCAGGAAGCAGCCGAAGGCCAGTCCGGCCAGCGACCACAGGCGGACACCCGTTGCAGATCGCATCGACCACCAGTCGAGCAGCCGCCCGATACGTGCGCGTCCGAAAACCGGGATGAGCAGCGCGGCCACGATGGCAAGCCATCCCAGTATCTCAAATGCCAGCGGGAAGCGGCTGTGGGGTGCAGCCAGGACCAGCAGTACGCCGATGGCGAGGCGGACCATGACCGCGACGAACAGGGCCGCACGATACTGCCATGCGGCCTTGGCGGCGTGCAGCAGCTGGGCCGGCAGCATGACACCCGTCAGGCAGATCAGGCTGATGATTGTCCCGATCCCGATGACGGCGGCTTGCAGTGAGTTGATCAGCATTTCAGGTGGCCGGGTAAGTGGTTGCCGCATTCAGGATTGCGCTGGAGCTCATCGAAAAATACATGCACATGCTGACAGGTTAAGCTGAGTATCAGTATTTCGCTATGGCCACGGAATCCACGGAAGGATATGTAAATATTCCAATCTGTCAGCATCAAGTTGAAAAAGCACTGGCGGTTCTATGCAACCGGTGTCGTCGGTCAGCGATGATATACCACGGAAATGCGGATAAGGCCCTGTGACTGTGCGACGGGCAGCCACCCGCAACGGCTGTTCAAATCTGCCGGGCCGGCGGCATGCCCGCGAACACCGAGTCGGCCATCCAGCTGCTGATATCCCGCGTCAGCGCCTTGTGACCGACCAGTTTCAGGCGTCCGTCGGCGATGGCCTGGCGGTAGCTGATGTCGCCCATCCAGGCTTCGATCATGGTGCGCAGGTCCACGGTGAAATACACGTCGATGTCCTTGCCCGGGTCCTGCGCGCAGATATCGACCTGCCCGTCCTTGACCATGATCCACCAGTTGTTGAACTGCTTCAGGTCGCTGAAGTGGAAACGAATGACTGTCTGGCTGCCAACCAGCTTCTCCGGCCGGATGCTGCGCTTCAGGTAGAGCATCAACAGGTCCATGTCGAGATCGGAGTCGGCCATTTTGCCGCGTGCCCAGCGCATGCCCCAGGTACCCACCTGTTCCACCACGGGCATCAGCTCCCTGCCGGATTCACTCAGAAAATATTCATAGCCACGCTGGCCGGGGATCTTTTTCCTGATGACCAGGCCGTATTCCTCCAGCATGTTGAGCCGCTTGGTGAGGATGGTGGGGGAAATCAGGCTGAGGCCGCGCTGCAGCTCGTTGAAGCGGGTCCCGCCCATCAGCAATTCCCGCACGATCAGCAGGGTCCAGCGCTCACCCAGAATCTCCATGGCCTTGGCCACGGGACAGAATTGACCATACCCCATGCTGTGTCCCCTCTCCCTTGCTGCTTGTCGATGTGTAGTGCGTTACTACAAAAAACGTAGTTGGATACTACACAACAGCAAGTAGTCGCTACAACCCGATGTGTTTAGGCTGGTTTTCATCGCGAGGCATTTCGTCCGCGACAAGTGCAACAGACACATCGAAAGGGGAAAACGACATGCAAACACTGGATATCAATACATCGCTGGATTCCTCCACCCGGGGGGAGCCCGGGCACGTGCGGCGCAGCGCCGTGCTGCTTTACGGAGTGACCGCCTACCTCATTGGCGTGTTCGGTCTGTTGTGGCTGATCCTGGCCATGGGCGAACTGGCACCGGTTGGCTTCAGCCCGCTGCAGACGCAGTCGCTTGCCGCGGGGCTGGTCGTGGATGTCGGCCTGATTGTGCTGTTCGGGGTGCAGCACAGTGTCATGGCCCGCCCTGCCTTCAAGCGCCGCCTGGTGGCGATACTGCCAGAGGCGGCGGAACGTGCCACCTTCGTGCTGCTCTCCGGCATCTGCCTGTCGCTGGCCATCTGGCTGTGGCAGCCGCTGCCAGGCGAAATATGGGCGATCGAGCATCCGGTTGGTCGCATCCTGCTGTGGAGCCTGTACACGCTGGGCTGGGGCTATCTGTTTGCCGCGACCTTCGTCACCAACCACTTCGAGCTGATGGGGTTGCGCCAGGTCTACCTGTATTTCACGAACACCCCGCACACTACCCTGCCCTTCGTCAGGAGGTACATGTACCGCTACAGCCGCCACCCGATGATGCTCGGTGTGCTGGTCGGTATGTGGGCGCTGCCGGTGATGTCGGTCTCGCACTTCGTGATGGCCGCACTGCTCACGCTGTATATCGCCATCGGCGTTATTTTCGAGGAACGTGATCTTCTGCGGGAATTCGGTGCGACCTACCGTGACTACAAGCGGGAGATCGCGGCGCTGATTCCGGGGATGTACTGATGGATTAAATCCCTTACTTCGTGGTGGGACAGTCAGCTGGCCTGCTCCCGGGTTGCCGGCTGTCTCACCACCCTTCTTTCCATGCGGCCGGAGGCGACAGGCACATGGGACCACCCGCCTGGATGCCGGAACACCCTACAGGGACCTAACAACGTCAGGCAGGGTGTTTATAATGAGGATGGCGGTCAGCACTGGGGGATTGATCACAAGGGGGAGTCGAAATGCAGCACTTTCGTTATGTACGGCGTTTTTGTGAACTGGGTATCGACGACGTGCCACTGGTCGGTGGCAAGAATGCCTCTCTGGGCGAGATGTACCAGTCGCTTTCCGGCAAAGGGGTCGCCATACCCAACGGGTTTGCGACCACTGCGGAGGCATACCGGGATTACCTGGAACACAACGACATCCGCAGCCGCATTCAGGATGCCCTGGAGGCGCTGGATATCAGCGACGTCGATGCGCTGGCCGTGACTGGCGCCCAGATCCGCGGCTGGATCGTCGACGGTGCGCTGCCGCTGGCGCTGGAAGCAGAGATCACTGCGGCCTACCGGGAGATGGAGGCGGAATACGGGCCGGAACCGGATGTGGCGGTGCGCAGTTCCGCCACCGCGGAGGACCTGCCGGATGCCTCGTTTGCCGGCCAGCAGGAAACCTACCTCAACATCCGCGGCAGCGACCACCTGCTGCGGACCTGCAAGCGCGTGCTGGCCTCCCTGTTTACCGATCGCGCCATCCACTACCGCTTCGACAAGGGCTTCGACCATATGAGCATCGCCCTCTCGATCGGCGTGCAGAAGATGGTGCGCTCCGATATCGGGGCTTCCGGCGTCATGTTCACGCTCGACACAGAGAGCGGCTTTCGCGACGTGGTGATGATCACCTCCGCCTACGGTCTCGGTGAGAACGTGGTACAGGGCGCGGTGAATCCGGACGAGTTCCTGGTCTTCAAGCCGACCCTGGAACAGGGATTCCGGCCGATCATCCGCCGTCACCTTGGCGAAAAGGCCATCAAGATGATCTACACGCGGGACCCGGTCACGGCCGAGGCCACCCGCAACGTCCCCGTCAAAAAGGGCGAGCGGCAGCGGTTCTCCGTGACGGATGACGAGGTGCTGGAACTTGCCCGCTACGCCGTTGCAATCGAAGGGCATTATTCCGGCAAGGCCGGAAAGCCGCGGCCCATGGACATCGAATGGGCCCGGGACGGCGTCAGCGGCAAGCTGTATATCGTCCAGGCGCGGCCGGAGACCGTGCATTCGATTCGCACCGATGCCTTTCAGGAGGTGTTCACGCTGCAGCAGCGCGGCAAGGTGCTGGCCCGCGGCAAGAGCGTCGGCGCACGGGTGGGCGCGGGCCGGGCCCGCATTATTCTAGAGGCCGCGCAGATGCATGATCTGCAGCGCGGCGAGGTGCTGGTCACCGATATGACGGACCCCGACTGGGAACCGGTCATGAAGATCGCCAGCGCTATTGTCACCAATCGCGGCGGACGGGTCTGCCACGCGGCCATCGTGGCGCGCGAGCTCGGCATTCCCGCCGTGGTCGGCTCGGGTGACGCCACCCACGTCATTCACGACGGACAGGAAGTCACGGTATCCTGCGTGGAAGGTGACGTCGGTTATGTGTATGAGGGCAAACTACCCTACAGCAGCGAACGCATCGATCTCGGCAACCTGCCGCATCCCGCGACGAAGATCATGCTGATCGTCGGCAACCCGGTGCAGGCGCTGGAATACGCTGCGTTCCCGAATGACGGCGTTGGCCTGGCGCGACTGGAATTCATTATCAACAACAGCATCGGGATACACCCGCGCGCCCTGCTGGAATACACCTCGCTTCCCGAGGAGATCCGCAAGGAGATCGATTCCCGTGTTGCCGGCTACGCCGACCCGCGGTCCTTCTATATCGACCGTCTCGCCGAGGGCGTCGGGACCATCGCCGCCGCCTTCTACCCGAAGCCGGTGATCGTGCGCATGAGCGACTTCAAGTCCAACGAGTACGCCGCACTGCTGGGCGGCGCGGGCTTCGAACCCGAGGAGGAAAACCCGATGATCGGCCTGCGTGGTGCATCCCGGTATCACTCGGAGCAGTTTGCCGGCTGTTTCGCCCTGGAATGTGCGGCCATGAAGAAAGTGCGCGAGGAAATGGGACTGGATAACCTGGAACTGATGATCCCTTTTGCGCGCACCGTCGACGAGGTTCACAAGGTGCTGGAGCTGATGGCTGCCCAGGGCCTGAAGCGCGGGGAGAACGGCCTGCAGATAAAACTCATGTGCGAGATCCCTGCCAACGCGGTGCTGGCTGAGCAGTTCCTGGCACTCTGTGACGGCTTCTCGATCGGCTCCAACGACCTGACCCAGCTCACCCTCGGCGTGGACCGCGACTCCGGGCTGCTGACGGGTTTCGACGAGCGTAACGAGGCCGTGACCGCCCTGATGGGGATGGCGATTCGCGCCTGCAAGACCGCCGGCAAGTACATTGGCATCTGCGGCCAGGCGCCCTCTGATTTTCCCGAGATTACCCGCTGGCTGGTCGACCAGGGCATCGACTCCATCTCCCTGAATCCCGACAGCATCCTGAAGATGACCGAGGTCGTGGTGGAGATGGAACGCCAGCAGGCAGCAGGGAATTAAGGGCTGTCATCCGCCGGATCAGGCGACCGTTACCGCGGGTGACAGGTACACATCCTGGATCGCGTTCAGCAGGGCCACGCCGTCGGCCATCGGACGCTGGAACGCCTTGCGGCCGGAGATCAGTCCCGTACCACCGGCACGCTTGTTGATGACCGCGGTGCGCACCGCCTGGTGCAGGTCGTCCTTGCCCGAGGGGCCGCCGGAGTTGATCATGCCGACCCGCCCCATGTAGCAGTTCGCGACCTGGTAGCGCACCAGGTCGACGGGATGGTCGCTGGTCAGTTCGTCGTAGACCTTCGGGTGGGTCTTGCCGAACAGGATGGCGTTGTAGCCGCCGTTGGTATCCGCCTGCTTCTGCTTGACGATGTCTGCCTCGATGGTAACCGCCAGGTGGTTGGCCTGGCCGGTCAGGTCCGCCGCGGTGTGATAGTCGGTGCCCTCGTGCTTGAAGGCGGAATTGCGCAGGTAGGCCCAGAGGAAGGTCACCATCCCGAGCTCGTGGGCACGGGCGAAGGCCTCGCTGACCTCCAGGATCTGGCGGCGTGATTCCGCAGAGCCGTAAAACACCGTGGCGCCGACGGCGACAGCCCCCAGGTCGAACGCCTGTTCCACGCTGGCGAACAGGGTCTGGTCGAAGTGGTTGGGATAGGTCAGCAGTTCGTTGTGGTTGAGCTTGACCAGGAACGGGATTTTATGGGCGTATTTCCGGCTCACGGCACCCAGCACGCCGAGCGTGGAGGCAACCGCGTTACAGCCGCCCTCGATGGCTAGCTTGACGATATTCCCCGGATCGAAGTAAAGGGGGTTGGGCGCAAACGAGGCACCACCCGAATGTTCGACCCCCTGGTCCACGGGCAGGATCGACATGTAGCCGCTGCCACCGAGACGGCCGTTATCGTGCAGGGCCTGCAAGTTGCGCAGCACGCGTGGACTGCGGTCGCTGTCCACTACCACGCGCTCTACAAAATCCGGACCGGGAAGGTGTAGCATGTCCCGGGGTATGCCCTTGCAGACATGGCCCAGCAGATATTCGGTCTCTTCTCCCAGTAAACCCTCGATATCGATCATGATCTGCCTCCTGAATAAATCCGTTCGTCGCTGCGTCTCGTGCGCTGATTATACTCCACAAAGTTTTTCGGTACGGTTACGGTGGTGGGCCGAACCGGGCCGCGAGTGCGCCGCAATACGGCTGTCATGCAGGGGGATTGATACAATGCCGGGATATGCCCGGCAGCTCTGCCTTTCCCGGAAACACCTCAATGTGCAAGGTCTCGCGTCCCTTGTCGGTTATCCGGATTTCTCGTAGGTCCCGACGAGTTCTGTCTGTTCGATGATGTGCCCCGCCATCGCTGCCTCGATATCCGCTTTGGTGGGTCTGTCCATTTCCGGGAGTTGCGTGTCCAGTGCATAGAGCTTGTGGAAATAGCGGTGTCGGCCGACGGGTGGACAGGGGCCGCCGAAGCCGCTGCGGTTCCAGTCATTCAAACCTTCCCGCGTTCCCGGCGGCAGATCAGTGGCTGTCGTTCCCTCGGGAAGCCCTGAGGTATCCGGCGGCAGGTTGTACAGAACCCAGTGGACCCATGTCCTTTGCGGGGCCTTCGGATCCGGGGCATCCGGGTCGTCGACAATCAGGACCAGGCTGCGGGTGTTGGATGGGGCGCCATGCCAATCCAGGCGAGGGGCGATGTCATTCCCCTCGCAGGTGAAGCGCGCCGGGATTTCTCCGTTCTGTGTGAAGGCATTCGAGCTGAGTGTCAGTGGCATAAAACATCCTCCGTATGCGTCAGGCCGTCGTCGTGACGGCAATGCAGGAAGGGGTGTGCTTATCAGTCTAGAAAATAATTCCGGTTTGGCCAGGGTTCATTTTCCGATGATCCTGTATTCACCGACCTGAAGGTCACCCAGGTACCATTCGCCGACCCGATAGCGGATCAGGCGCAGGGTGGGAAAGCCGATATGTGCCGTCATCCGCCGCACCTGGCGGTTGCGGCCCTCGCTGATGGTCAGGTCCAGCCAGCGGGTCGGGATTTCCCTGCGCTCACGGATCGGGGGTTCCCGCGGCCAGACCTCGGGCGGCTTGATAAACACAACCCTTGCCGGACGGGTCAGTCCGTCCCTGAGTTCCACGCCCCTGCGCAGCTTTTCCAGGTCGCTACCGGCCGGTATTCCCTCGACCTGCACCCAGTAGCCCTTCTCCTTGCGGTATTTCGGGTTGGCGATGCGCTGCTGCAGGCGGCCGTCGTCCGTGAGGATCAGCAGTCCCTCGCTGTCGTAGTCCAGGCGGCCGGCGCAGTAGATGCCCGGTATGTCGATATAGTCCGCCAGCACGGACTTGTCGCCCTCGGTGGTGAATTGTGACAGCACCTGGAAGGGCTTGTTGAAGAGGACAATCACCGGTCGCTATAACTCGTTAGAGGCCTCTGGTTAAGTCGTCATTGCGACGACGTCAGAGGGATGCAGGACGCAGTCGCCGAGAAACGAAGTGACAAAGCAATCTCCAACCAATTGATCATGAGTCAAGAGATTGCTTCGCTGGCCGCTCACGGCATGGCCCAGGCCAGTCTCTCGACCGCTTTGCGGTCTCACCTTCTCCATGCCTGCCGCGGCACTTGTACCTCCCTGTACATCGCACTCGCAATCACGAGATACATGAATTAATCAGAAGCTCCTAGATGAATTGCTCGATGCTGACCTCGAAGTACCTGCGCATCACGGCGCCGGCTTCCTCCCTGAGTGCCGGATCCTCGCGCTGCGCGATACTCGCGTAGAAATGCTTGCTGAGGTCGGTAAAGGCATCCAGTACGGTCGGGTCGAAATGGGTGCCCCTGCCCGCTTCGAGGACCTGCATCGATTCCTCGTAGGGCATGGGTTCCTTGTAGGGACGGCGGCAGGTGAGCGCATCGAAGACGTCGACCAGTGCGAAGATGCGTGCCAGAATCGATACACCCTCATTCGCCAGGCCGGCAGGGTAGCCGTCCCCGCTGAATTTTTCATGGTGTCCGCCGACGACCGCCGCGGCGTCCGCCAGCCAGGCGGAGCGCCCGATGATATCCAGGCCGTGTTCGACATGTTGCTTCATGACGGAGAACTCGGCTGCATCCAGCCTTCCCGGCTTCAGCAGTACCGCGTCGGGGATACCGATTTTGCCCACGTCATGCAGGAACGCGCCTTTGATGAGGGCGCGAATCCGGTCGGGATCGAGTCCAAGGGATTCGCCGAGCTGCACTGCCATCAGGGTGACCCGGTAGTTGTGCGCATCGGTGTCGCTGTCCTTCTTGGCGATGGCGCTGCCAAGCACCTTGATCACCTCGAGGTTCGCGTCCAGCAGGCTGGTCGAGAGCCGCGACAGGCGGTTCACGAGCCGGATGACGACCGGATAAAACAGCGCGGTGGTGGCGATGATGAGGCCGGTCGCCAGCGCTATCGAGCGCAGGATACGGTAGCGCACATCCGTGATCGCCGCATCGGATACCCGCAGCACAGCCGCACACCAGGCAAGGATCCGGTTGCCGTCAGCGATTACCGGCACCAGTACCTTGACGTAGGGGTGGTCGTCGAAACGCTGTACTTCCAGACGACTATCGGGCGTCGCCGGGATCGCGACAGGGTCCGCGTCAAGCCAGTCAAGCGTTGCGCGATTGGCCGTGAGGGCCGGGTCTTCAAAGTGTGCCAGCAGTTTCCCCGCCGGGCCGAATATCCGGGCGGCAATGATGAGGCCGGCAAGACGTTCCCGGCGCAGCGAGGCGAAGCGTTCCAGTTCCCGCTGCAGGGCCGCCTGGCCTGCGGGGCTGCCGTCCAGCCTGTCGCCCATGTGGAAGGTAAGGAAGGTTGCGCCCTGTTGCACCTGCTCCATGGCCATGTCCGCATAGCTGCCGCGCAGGGTCAGCCACACGATCACGGCCACCAGTATGGCGGCTGCCAGCAGCAGCGCGGCAAGCCGAGTCAGCAGATAACGGTGCAGTGAGGTTCTGCCGGCGCCGGGTCCATCAGCCATACAGCTGGTTTCCCCGGCTCCGGCCATACCCCGTAATGCGATTACTCCCAGCAGCGACTAGGGCGAGTCGGTGCAGCATCCGTCATTTCGGCGTGTAGCTGAACTTCTGGCCGCCGATGCTTGCTTCATACATTAGCCCGCCCTTCGCTACCGTGAAGACGGCCATGCCCTTGTAGTAGCTGCCCTTGGTCGTGGCGTCGTTCTTGCCACCGCTGGCTCCGGCAGAACTGCCGGTAGTCGTGGCGGCTGCTGAAGCACCGGCCGTAATGGCAACGGCGGAAGCTGTCGCGCTGAACTCGAAATTGCCGCTGGTGAATTCGTCGAAGGAGCGCTTGTCCTCGAAGAAGATAATCTGGCTGTAGGCCTCGCCACCGAGCTGGAAGCCCACAGTGAGCTGCGTCATCGAGGTGTCGCCGACATGGTTGCCACCGGTATACACCCTGCCCTTGCCGTAGGCTCCGCCGACCAGCATGCCGCCCTTGCCGATGGTCGGAAATACCGCGTAGCCATAACTGTTGTTGAAAAAGTCACCGCTTTCGCCGGCGTTCCTGAAGATCGTGATGGTATCTGCATACTCGTCCGCCCACGCATGTGTGAGAGGGACAATGAGCAGCAGAATAAGTGCAACCAAACGATGTTGGTGTTTCATGATGTCCTACTCCTCCAGTATTGCGTCACCCCTTGTGCAGTCATGCCGGATGGCATGCAGGGGCAACGCGGTTCAATAACCCAGCACCGGCGCCAGCCAGCGTTCCGCCTCGCTGATTTCCATGCCTTTCCGCGCTGCATAAACCTTAACCTGGTCGCGGCCTATCTTGCCAGTGCCGAAGTAGGCCGAGCGCGGGTGCGAGAAATAGAAGCCTGACGCGGACGCGGCCGGCAGCATGGCGAAGCTCTCGGTGATGCTGATACCAACGCTGCTTGCCGGGTCCAGCAGTTGCCATAGTATAGCCTTTTCGGTGTGGTCCGGGCAGGCCGTGAAAAAGGGCATCGCAGGGTTTGCTCGACCTGTTCCCTGAAGCGCTCATTGCCCAGCGGTGTACCGGTCTGGACCGTAGCCCGCACATCATGGAGAAGTGCCGGATCCAGGGCCTGCCGGAAAAGCTCGCGATAGGCCAGCTGCCTGGCCGGCGGTGTTACGCCCAGTGAAAGGTATTTCTCGTGAGGCTGCAGCAGATCACTTGCCTTACCCATAGCGTTACAGCGATAACTGGACCAGGCATAGTCGGCCGGATGCGCCACCATCCCGGCACGCATCGGGTTGAGTTCGATGTAGCGCATGCAGGCCAGCAGATAGCGTTCATCCGAGACCAGGCAGCCCTTGTGCCTGCCCTCCCAGAGTGTGCCACTCTTTCCGTAGCATCGATTGACGTAACTAACGTAGTATCGCCCGGTATACTGGATTACACGGCTGATGGATTCTTGAGACTGTGGCGTCATCAGCAGGTGCACATGATTGGTCATCAGTACATAGGCGTGAATGCGACACCCGTGTTCCAGACACGCCTCATGCAGCCACCGCAGATAGGCAGCATAGTCGTCATTCGAAAAGAAAACCGCCTGCCGGCAGTTCCCGCGCTGGACGAGATGCGCCGTGATACCCGGCAAGTAGAATCTTGGCTTTCTCGGCATCGACAATCCTTGTCATGAACTGTCGATACAGTACTGGCCGTGCAGGTCTGTGTCTGTCAGATTCAGGATAAATCGAGGTCGGAAAAAGGGTACTGACCCCTTTGTTGACCCCTTTGTTCGGTCATTCCCTGGGTGTCAGATCAAATCTGAACTACTACAACTCATGCGATGGATTACAAAGCGGCTTTAATTCTTTTTGCATGGATTGCCCAAGCTTTATTTTTTCCTGCAATTACACCATCTAAAGTAGCTATTGCAGCATCTTTATCACCTAACGATTGTTTCAATAATGCAGAATAAATCTGCATCAATGGATAGTCTTTCTGCCATCCTCCCATACTGTCAACAAAGCTATCCAAGGATTGAAGATCTGAAAATGATTCAATGCGAGGGAGAACTTTCTTTTCAATTGCTAAATACAACTCTTCGCCAACCTCCCTAATATCGCTCTCAGTATCTAGGTTGATAAAAGACCCATTAACCCTTCCAGAAAATTCGCCCTCTAACAATCCACCTAAACGGACCCTAAAAACCGCATCTGCTTCTTGCGCGAAACCCTTGTATGGCTTCCCCCAAACAGCCTCATAAAAATCAGGAATGAAGACACCGACATTCAATACAAACCGCTCATTATCTCGAGTGCTTCCCGGTAATTCTTGAATATCTATGATGTCAACAAATGGGCCTCTAGCTCTATTCCAAGACAGCCTTTTCTTTCTAAAGCCATTCTTTTTTAACAAAGGACCCACATGCTCCTTTGCTAGCTCATCTATTCTCTTCATGTCTATGGATCATAATAAATAACACGGCCCTTCATTCCAAGCTGTTCATGATAGCGCTTGGCTTGACGTGCACCAGCCCTGCGGCCTGAAGGAGTATTTGGCTTCAGCTCCATGAAACGACCATTTGGAGTTACAACATCAGGTTTATGAATCTTTCCATCTGCTCCGCGTAACGATGGCTTTGGATCCCACCCCTTTGCAGCCAACTTATTTTCCAGCTCTTTATGAGCTTGCTTTCCTCTTTCTATGGTCGCCTTGACTTTCGGGTTTGCAGCGCCTCTCAATACATTCTTTGCCGCCTTCGCCAGCTTACTCCCGGCCCTGGCGCTCTTGATCAACTGCCCGGTACCAGGCACCGGACTTATCAGTCCGATGGCGCTACCCGCCAGGTCGAACGCCGCCGATTGTATCGCAGCCGAATCGCCTGAGTTAACCGCTATCGCAAAACTGATCGAATCCGCGATGAAAAACCCGATATCGAGCGGACTGTTGCCGTTCGGGTCCAGGTATTTGTACGGATTGTCATTCGCATACGCATACCGCCCGAAGCTGTGGATGTTGTCCGGATCGAACCCGGCCGGGTCCATGGCCAGGAAGCGGCCGGTGGCCGGGTCGTACCAGCGGGCGCCGAAGTAGCTCAGCCCGAAGGCCGCCTCCTCCGGCTTGCCGGTGTACCAGACGGTGTGCTTGCTGCTTGCCTCATGGGTCAATCGCTCACCGTAGGGGGCGTAGCTCTCCTGCCAGAGCAGCGTGCCGTTGCGATCGGTCGCCGCCACCGGCGAGCCCAGGGCATCGTTGTGGTAGAAGGTGACGCGCTCTGTGGCCTGGCCAGATATGGCTGCGAGCAGCAGGCAGAGGCCGAGCAGGGTGCGGAGCAGACGGCCGGTCAGCTTGTGGTTGCGCGGGCTCATTGCAGCACCTCCGTGTGCGTGGTCTCGGTGTTGTTGGCGATGTCCACCGAGTAGTAGTCGAAGTTCGCCGTGCCGTTCTTGTCCATCGCGACGCTGATCGGGCCGGTGTAGACCTGCCAGGCGGTAGTGTCGGCGCCGCCCGCGGTGATGTGCGCCTGGCCGGTCAGGCGGAAGTGGGTTGTGGCGGGCTCATCAGCCGAGAGCGTGATGTCATAGTAGACCTTGCCCTTGCTGGTGGTGCGGTCGAAGGTACCGGTGGTGACCGGCGGGGTGGTGTCGCCCCCGCCGCCGACGGGCTGGACGGTGATGTCCACGCTGTCGGTGCCGGTCTGGCTGACGTCGTCGGTGACGGTCAGCTCGAACTGCAGGAGCGTGTTCTGGGTGACCGCGGGGGCCATGAATTTTGTGATGACCGAAACTTATTTCCTCCGTCCCCTTTATTCAGGATAAATCGAGGTCAGAAAAAGGGTACTGACCCCTTTATTCCTTTAAGCATTCTTCCAACAGTTGGGGAAACAGGTGGCCGAGCTGCGCAAGGAACAGGGCTGGACTCAGGCCCAGTTGGCCGAGGCGATGGGGATCTCTCAACAGATGATCGCCGCCTATGAAGCAGGTAGCCGCAAGATCCCGGCCTCTATGCTGCCAGCCCTGGCCAAGCTATTTGCGGTCTCGCTGGAGCAGCTTATCGGTATGGAGACATTGCCCACCAAGCGTGGCCCGGCCTCGGTACTACAACGACAGATTGAGCAGATTGGGCTCATGCCCAGGGCTAAACAGAAATTTATTACGGAGATGTTGGAGGCATTGATCAAACAGCAACAGGCATCGTAATGAAGAAGCGCTGGCCAAGGGTGCGCTAACACCCTAAGCCAGCTAACCACAACCGATATCAGAGGTATCAGTCATGGCTGGAAGCAATTCTACTACGCCAGAGCGGCGTTCATCCAACGTTTGTCACACCCGGACTCTCAAGGTTCGGGAGGGTTCCTACTCCCGCATCATCAAGGACAAGCACCATTCCCACTTTGATCGAACCATTTATACCACCGTGCCTTGGATCAATATTCAGGGACAGTGGTTGGAACAAGCGGGCTTCTCGATTCATACGCCGATTAAGGTCAGAGTGATGGAGGGATGTTTGGTGTTGACGGCAATAGATCAGCCTATCGATTCATGAACTAAAAAAGCAAAGGGGCCAATGGCCCCTTTGCTTTTAGTTTTTGGTGAGTAACTATTAGTTTCCGTAAGAACCAAAACCATCAGCGTAACCACCGTATGGTTTAGCTATGCTAGTAAGTTCTTTTTCTATCCTCACTACTTCTGCGTATTCTGGAATTAACGTTTTCGTGCAGTAACAAGTCCATTCACCTGTCTCTTCATCACGTTCAACACTGGTTTTGAAACCAAGATTTACAACCTTTTTTGCAACCTGATCACCTATTTTCTTAGATGGTACCGCTACAAAAAAATCAATCTCCAAAGGCCTAGATAAATCGAACCCATTTTGTTGGAATTGATTTAATACCTCGCCCGTTTCATCGTCAGGAAATTGTTTCAATTCATCATTCCCGTTAACAATCTATCAACCCAAATCATCATAATCACCTTCTTCAAAAAGATCTTCAGGCAACATTTCAGGCGACAATGGCTCATCAGCATGGCCGATAAAATCATCATACTGGCATCCATTAGGAGTTCTTATTTCTGGGTTCTGAAGTAAATCTAATCTTTCCTTTCCGACTGAAATCTCATCCAATTCAGTCATAGAAGAAACAGAAGATAGAAAACCATTAACTATATTTGCTATGGCCTTATCGCCTTCCCGAGAAAACATTCCGTATGAAATTGGCAATCTGTCTAGTTCCTTTCCCCAAACAAAAAAATAGTTAAGGGTCATGTGAAGAGATTCACGGACATCTGTATCCGTCAGTTCGTCATAAGTTTCTGACAGCCGCTCTAACTCGGTGTATAAGGTTTTTATTGCGCTATTAATAGACTCATATGCCACTTACAACTCTCCATCCTGTTGACGGTATTTCTTACCTGGCTGCTCTATCCTATTGTAGTTTGATGAACTACCAGGCCCACCTTCTGCATCAAGACGACGTGACTCCTGCTTAAATGCTTCTCTAGTATTCTTGGCTGGAGTCCAGTCAGTAGCTACATGAGGGTCGTTATTGCGCTTCGCTTCTCTGCGACCGGAAACTTGAGATCGCTGCCTAGATCCCTTACCAACATATGTTTTGCCACTAGCATGAGTATTCGTGTAAGAACCTACCTGCTTAAGGTCTACCTTGTTTGTAACCTTCGCCAGCTTACTCCCGGCCCTGGCGCCCTTGATCAGCTGCCCCGTTCCCGGGACCGGACTGATCAGGCCAATGGCGCTGCCCACCAGGTCGAACGCCGCCGATTGTATCGCAGCCGAATCTCCTGAGTTAACCGCTATAGCAAAACTGATCGAATCGGCGATGAAAAACCCGATGTCGAGCGGACTGTTGCCGTTCGGGTCCAGGTATTTGTACGGATTGTCATTCGCATACGCATACCGCCCAAAGCTGTGGATGTTGTCCGGATCGAACCCGGCGGGGTCCATGGCCATGAACCGGCCGATGGCCGGGTTGTACCAGCGGGCCCCGAAGTAGCTGAGCCCGAAGGCCGTCTCCTCGGGCTTGCCGGTGTACCAGACGGTGTTCTTGCTGCTGGCTTCTCTCGTGAGGCGTTTGCCGTAGGGGGCATAGCTCTCGCGCCACAGCAGGGTGCCGTTGGCATCAGTGGCCGCCACCGGTGAGCCCAAGGCGTCGTTGTGGTAGAAGGTGATGCGCTCGGTGGCCTGCCCCGTGGTGACGGTTAACAGCAGGCTGAGGCAGAGCAGGGCCTGGATCAGGCGGCCGGTCAGGCTATGGCTTTTGAGCGGGCTCATTGCAGCACCTCCGTGTGCGTGGTCTCGGTGTTGTTGGCGATGTCCACCGAGTAGTAGTCGAAGTTCGCCGTGCCGTTCTTGTCCATCGCGACGCTGATCGGGCCGGTGTAGACCTGCCAGGCGGTAGTGTCGGCGCCGCCCGCGGTGATGTGCGCCTGGCCGGTCAGGCGGAAGTGGGTCGTCGCGGGCTCATCAGTCGAGAGCGTGATGTCATAGTAGGCCTTGCCCTTGCTGGTGGTGCGGTTGAAGGTGCCGGTGGTGACCGGCGGAGTGGTGTCGCCCCCACCGCCCACGGGCTGGACGGTGATATCCACGGTGTCGGTTCCGGTCTGGGCGTTATCGTCCGTGACGGTCAGCTCGAACTGCAGGAGCGTGTTCAGGGTGACCGCTGGCGCCGTGAAGTCGGCGACGGCGGTTCCGGCGTTATTCAGCGTCACCGCTGGCCCCGCCGTCTGCGCCCACAGGTAACCGGTCAGGCTGCCTTCGAGATCCGTCGAGGCGCTGCCGTCCAGGGTAACGCTGTCGCCTTCCGTGACCAGTTGGTCGGGACCGGCGTTGGCGGTTGGCGGCTGGTTGGGTGGTGGTGGCACGCTGAACCTGGACAGGTAGGTACCAAGATATCCCGTACGCTGGACATCATATTGCTTGTAGACGGCAACTGCATTGCCGTTCCCGGCGACGTAGATATCCGGATCCGTTGTATCGCCCAGCGTCTCATCGCTGAGCAGCACCTGGGACGAGAAGCCGCCCTGTGACTTGTCATACCGGGAGGCGTAGTTCCTGGAGCGGCTCGTACCATCCTGGTAAAAGCCTGCCTCCACATCCCGGTAGACGACCATGGCATTCCCGGTGTCGTCCATCCCCAGATCCGGAGCCGCCGCAACATTCCCCCTGGGATTCACCCTCGTAAAGCGACTCCAGCGCCCGCCAAGCGGCCGGTAACTGAACAGCACATCGTCGCTGTTAGCCGGCGAGCTGTACACCGCCGACGTATCACCCGTGGCGCTTACGGCAAGGCCGGTGTCCAGCTGGCTGTCCGATTCGACACTATCGATCGTCTCAGGCGAACTCCACAGACCGGTCGAGGCGTCCAGCGTATTGACATTGATAAAGTGCTTGTAGCCGTTGTTGGGGTCCAGTTCCTGCGCCCAGAGTACTGTTACGTTCCCGATGCCATCTATTCCGATAATGGGTTTCGTCAGGCTGTGTGTATACACGGAATCGGTACTGATCGAACTCGCACCGGTCCACCCGCTTCCGGTGCGGTATGTGGCGGATTGCACCGTATGAAAATCGACCCAGACAGCTGCCACGTCTCCCGCACGGTTGATTGCAAGAGACACACTCGATGCTTCAGTGGAGTAAGACGGACCATGGAGCAGCAATGCCGGACTCCAGGCCCCTGACGGCGACTGCCTGCTTGCATACAGGTAGTCATAAATAGATTGCTCGTACAGATTCAGCAGTGTTGCGTATCCGTCATCCGCCAGTACGAGTCCGGCAAGGCTGTTACCCGTCTCCTGTATTCCAATCAAGGCTGGCGTGGACCAGGTGTCGCTACTTCTCGTGTACCGTGATGACCAGTAATGTGCTCCGGTCGCATCGCTGGAATACCAGGCTGCGACTGCGTCACCACTGGAGTTGATGGCAACTTTCGGCGTGGATATCTGGCTGACATAAGAAGCCATCGCCGATGAAGTATTCCAGCCTGTTCCTTCATGATAATTACGCAGGTATAAATGCCAGCCACCACCCGTATAGAAAGCATAGGCCGTAACCACGTCTCCCACGGTATTGGTTGCAATATCCGTAACAACGCTGTATTCGACAGCCGTCTGCTGCGGCGACCATTCCTTGTTGCCCGGTTGTGCGCTCACCTCAACCGATGCAGGTGACTCTCCGGCATTGTTTACTGCCGTAACCACATAAAAGTAACTGGCGCCGTTCGTCAGACCAGTGTGATCGTAAGGACTGTTTGCATCGGCAATCTTCGTGCCTGTCGCGGGCGTGACGCCCGGGGCGGTTCCCCAGTAAACGTTATAGGTCAGCACCGATGGCTGGGCATCCCAGAACAGGGTGTTCTGGCCGTCGCCCGCGATTGCCGCCAGACCAGTTACTTGCGCCGGCGCCGGTGCCGGCGTATTGGGATCGGTACCCTCGGTGTATTCCTGCAGGTTGCTGATGCCGTCGCCGTCCGGGTCATCGGTACCGCTGTAGGCTGTGATCGAACCGAAATTCCCGATCTCCCAGTAATCGGCGAGGCCATCGGCATCGGTGTCCACGGCCGGGTCGTTGACGGTTACCGTGACCGTATCCGAGGCGGTCAGGCCCTGGCTGTCGGTGACCGTCAGCTGGAAGTCGAGTGTGTAGTTCGTCCCGTTCGCCGCTGCGGTGAAGGTGGGTGTCGCCGTCGTGGCACCACTCAGGCTGACGGCCGGGCCGGTCGTCTGCACCCACTGGAAGCTGACCGGACCTTCGGCATCGGAGGAGTTGCTGCCATCGAGCTGCACAACGGCGCCCGCGAACACCGTCTGGTCAGGCCCTGCGTTCGCGACCGGTACCGCGTTTGGCGACACCTGGATAGCGACGCTGTCCGTCGCGGACTCCCCGTCGTTGTCCGTCACCGTGAGCTGGAAGGTCAGTGTTTCGGCCACGCCGACCGCGGGTGCGGTGAAGGTGGTACTGCTGCTGCCGGGGTTGTTCAGGGTAACGGGCGTGCCGGCCAGTTGCTGCCAGACATAGGTGGTGATGCCACCGTCCGGATCGGTCGAGGCGGTGCCGTCCAGCAGGACCTGTTGTCCAGCGAAAACGGAAGCGTCAGGGCCGGCATCGGCGACGGGCAACTGGTTTTCCTGCGCGCTCGCGACGAGCTGCGAGCCCAGGTAGAAATACTCCTTGCCATAGGCGATCCCCGTGCCTGGCTCGTATTCGCCCAGCAGGTTGCCCCCCTTCGCGTATAGATAGTCGGTGTGCTCGGTTTCGGTGCCGAGAAACGAGACCGTGCGGCTGACGCGCATGTTGTTGCCGTCGTAGCCGTAGGCATATAAGAACTCACCCGTCGAGGGGAACGTGACTGTCCAGCCCTGTCGCAGGTTGCCGGCGTCGTCATAGGTGAAGAATCTCTCCGAGATAATGCCGCCGTTCAGTGGTTCCGATGTGTCGTGCGCCTCGATACCGTCGATGTTTCCATAGGCATCATGGGCAATCAGGTCATAGCGGCTTGCATAGACGTTGCCATCGATGATGGTCGGATTGTAAGCAATTGCGTTCAGCAATTGCTGCTGGTAAAGATTCAGGGTGAGTGATGAATTGAGGTGCTTTTCCTCGATGTCGCCGCGCCCGTTGTAACTGTAGTTGTAAGTTCCCCATTCTCCCGCCGCCGAATCCAGGCGATTGATATCATCATATCCCAGGGTGCGGTTGTTGATCGGGTCCAGCGCATCGGCGATGCTCGCGGCATTGCCGATCGGATCATACTGATAGGTCAGGTCCATGGCCTCGACCACGCCGTGGGCATGCTGGCGTTCCACCCAGAGACGGTCGTTGAGCGTGATGTCCGTGGTCTGGCCGTTGGCGTAGGTGAACTGCTGGATCTGGCCGGACGGATGGTAGGCGATACTCGTGACGTAAGGTGCTACCTGTTGCGGTCGGCCGAAGGCATCGGGTGCGTAATCGAGCTGCCGGCCCGAGGGGTAGAGGATGGTGTCGACGATGTCGTGCTGGTCGTAGGTATAGGTGAGATTGTAGGTGTTCGCACCGATACCGATGGTTTCCGTCAGCAGGTTGTCGTTCTCGTCATAAGAATACTGTCGCTGGCTGTCAGCATTGTCGACATTGGTTACATTGTCGTTTCCATCGTAGACAAGGGTCACGTCCTGCGTGGTTCCGGGATAATCCGTAAACGTCAGCCGGTTGCGAGCGTCATAGGTATACTGGGTGATCCCTGATGCACCGACCTGTTTGGAGACCATGTTGCCGACCGCATCCCGGCCGTATGTCGTAAACCCGGTCTCGGGGTTGTCCTCAGTGCTCAGGAAATAATTGGCGTCATAGGTAAAGTATCGGTACCTGCCCAGACACACGCCGGGCTGGTTCGGATCCTCCTCCCCGCCCTGGAACACGCTGGTCATGAGCCCCAGCTGGTTGTACTCCATGTAGGTGCAGACGGTCTCCGGCGACCAGATGTCGAGCAGGACCTTCGCGTTATCCGGGTGGCCATAGGACCGGTACAGATATTCGGTCACGTTGCCCCGCTCGTCCGTTTCGAATACCCGGTTGCCGGCGCTGGTGTAGCTGTAACTCCTGAAGGCCCCGTCCGGGTGGTCCATGCGCAGCAATCGCCCGATAACATCATAGGTGTAGCTGATCCCGTCGACGGAATTGGGATAGGATTCGAAGACCTTCTGCGCCAGAGCGTCATACGTCGTCGTCTTGCTGATCGTGTCACTCCTGGCGAGGTCGCTCCTGATGAGTTGTATTTCCTTGCCGAAGCCGTCGAAGACCGCCATCTCCTGATAGTCGCCCCGTGTCAGGGTCTTGCCGCCCGCAATCCAGTCGACCGTGACATCGGCATTGACCGGGAAATCGATGCCGATGAGCCGGTTGAGGCCGTCGTAGGTGAACGACTTGGTGAATCCGCGGCCGTTGGTGATGGAGGCCACTGTACCCGTCGGGTTGACGGTCCGGCTGACGGTCACGTTTTCGGGGTGCGCCTCAAGCCGGGCAATGCCGCGATAGTAGTCACTGGTCGTGACCGTGTTGCCACGAGCGTCGGTGACCGTGTACAGGTCGCCTTCCGGCGTGTAGGTATAGTCGGTGGTTACACCGTATTTGTTTTCGGAGATAACCTGTCCGAGGGTATTGATCGTCCGGTCGATGGTGCCGGTGCCAACGATCGTTTCATCTTCCGGGACACCGATGATCCACGGCCCGGTGTCGGTGTGGTAGGTGTAGGTGGTGATGCGGCTGGGTTCGTTCGTCAGGTTGGAGGTTTCTTCCACCGTCAGAGGGTTACCGAAGGAATCATGGTCTGGAGTGAGAACAGAATGCGTTCCAGAGTCCCGCCAGTTATGCCGCTCCATCTCGATCGGCGCATGGGTGAAGGTATCGAGGACTCCGGTTTCGCCGTGCCAGTAATTCTCGTTCGATATGACCCGCTTGTCCCAGTAGGTGACGACGTCCTCGATGAGGGTGTCGTCCTGCGCATAGATCGATGTCTTCAGCAGCAGGCCCATGGCCCACAGGTTCTGGAAACCCGTCACGGCGGCACCCTGGAAAACATAGTCGGTATGTCCAGTGGGCTGCGTGATCGTGTTGAAGTCCAGGTAGTCGGTCCCCCCGCTGCTGTTCGGGATCGGGTAGGAGCCCGGGGCGAAGCTGTAGGTCCAGGTGCCGGGCATCAGGTTGGGCCCATAGGTGTTTTTCGTGGCGACGGCGGTCGACAGGTGCGCATTGGACGGGTCGAACTGGACGTGCTGATAGGTGTATTCGAATACGCCACCATAGGGGTAGGTGACTTTCTTCAGGGAAAACTTGCCGGGGTCGGGATAGTCTCTCGGATAGTATTCGTATTGCCAGGTCTGGCCCGACGGCATCGTGACCTGGGTCAGGTTATAGCCGCAGAAGGTATATCCGGGATCGAATCCGGCCAGCAACTCATAGGTATACTGCCAGATCTGCCCGTTCGAATTGATCTCGGCCAGTTTCAGGCAGGCGTCGGGGTTCTGGTCATCCACTGACTCATAGGAAAACGTAACCACCCTGCCATCACTCGATCCATCCGGCTTATGCCCGGTCACCTGGTCGATCAGCAGGTATCCCATGGGGTGTGTCTGATAGCTGATATGGATGGAATTGCCGTACACATCGGTAATTGCCGTTGTGTACCAGCTCTTTTCAATCTGACCGCCTGCCACAGCCACTGACGCAACTGCGTCCATCATGTACTGCGTGCCATCAGGCGATGTTACGAGCACGCCACCGCCCACGCAGTCTGCGCGCCAGTTGCTCTTGGTTACGAGATAGGCATCCGGATTGGGTGACAGCACGAGCAGTTCGCGCGAACCGTCGGGATGCTCGATCGACGGGTTGTCGATTGTGGATGTTGCCCAGTTAGATTGTGTACAAACCCTGTCCGCGTAATTACTCGGAACGACGATGCGACCGAAATGCATCGTCCAGCCGATCCCGTACATACTGTTGTAGGCCGGGTTCTGGCCTTCGCCGTCCTGGTGGTGCAGGTAAAAGCGGTTGACGTTGATGTCGAGTCCGCCATTTCCGGGCACGGTGATATCGGTATGCCGCAACTGCAGCATCCCCGAAAACGGGTCAATGGTTTCGTTCAGGTTGGCAATCGGGTCCTTGAAGGGATGCAGTCCCGGTTCTTCGTAATAATTGCGGATCTCCTCTGCCCCCGGGGATGCCATCCAGGTGATTGTCGCAGCTGCCAATATCAGCCTGATTATTATTGAATAACGCATATCACTCTCCTTCCGTGGAATTACACCGACACCATTCGTTTTCCGGCTTTCGACCGGCGACTATCTGGCAATGCGTATCTGAGCCGGTGGCTCGGCTGCTTTGGGTTTTTTGCGTGTTGGTGCGTGTTGCGGCTTGTTGATTTTACCAAGCGACTGCGTGGCCGGGCTGGCGGCACCCGTGACAGGATTCCGGGTTGAAGCGGGTGGTGGTACGGCAGAAACCGTATGCGTTACGAAGAGAAGTGATAAAGCAAGCAGCTTGCTTGTGAAATCCATGAATGCCCCCTTAATGTTTTTTGGTGTTAGAGACAGGGGGAGAATCAGAAATGTAGTCCAATTATTCGGACCGCGACACTTCCCTGTCGTTATTCAATCTACCCTGATTGCTTGTGGGGGAAATTAGCCAAATGAAGTCTGCTTGTCAAGCGGATAAATAAACCTGCAGGCTGCAGTCAGGTTTAACCTGATTATTGGATATTACCTTCTGCAGGAGCGGTCGCCTGACCGCGATCGCGCCGGAGGACGGTGTTTATGCCCGGTGGGGTACTCCTACAGCACGGTGTCTGAATCTCACTGCGAGTGAATTTCTGAATCAATACACACCTATTTATTCTGTCCTGCAAATCACCTGTGGAAAACGGATCACAAGCGCGGGTTTATACCACTAACGGGCTGAGTTCGCGCTGAACCAGTGTGCTTGCCGTTCCGGAGTAATCCGGAATCCAGGTAAGAAAACGCGTTGGACCCCGGCATTTTTCGGAGGTGGTGATGTCAGCGGCTGGTTGTCCTGCACGGGAATCTCAGCTGCTCGATTCGCCTCTTTGCGATATTCTTCGTCTGCATGCTCGTCACTCCCCTTTTTTTGTTTGTTCTGACTTTCTCTCTACCAAGGAACCTCTGATTAATTCGTCATTGCGAGGAACGCAGTGACGAAGCAATCTCCACCTGACTGATTCCTCCCAGTGGGAGATTGCTTCGCTGGCCGTTCCCGGCATCCATGCCTCACGCGGCACTCGTACATCCCTGTACGTCGCGCTCGCAATGACGGGAATTATTTAATTAATCAGAGGTCCCCTAATTCCATCTTTCCCAGGGTTATCCGGGAGGTGTACCGCAACGGGTGGTTCACAGAATCACGTATTCGCAGTCGTGCGAAGCAAAGCGGTTTCAACCTGCACTACTGCACTTGTTACACCGCATACCCCAACACCGGCGCCAGCCAGCGTTCCGCCTCGCTGATTTCCATGCCTTTCCGCGCTGCATAATCCTCCACCTGGTCTCGCCCTATCTTGCCGGTGCCGAAGTAGGCCGAGCGCGGGTGTGAGAAATAGAAGCCCGAGACGGACGCGGCCGGCAGCATGGCGAAGCTCTCGGTGATGCTGATGCCGGCGCTGCTTGCCGGGTCCAGCAGTTGCCAGAGTATAGCCTTTTCGGTGTGGTCCGGGCAGGCCGGATAGCCGGGTGCCGGGCGAATGCCGCGGTACTCCTCCTTGACCAGTTCCTCATTGCTGAGGCTTTCCCCGGGCGCGTAGCCCCAGAATTCCTGGCGCACGCGCTCGTGCATGCGTTCGGCGAAGGCCTCGGCCAGGCGGTCGGCCAGGGATTTCAGCATGATGCTGTTGTAGTCGTCGTGGTCGGCCTCGAACCCGGCGATCCCGGTCTCGATGCCGATGCCGGTGGTGACCGCGAAGGCGCCGAGGTAGTCGGCCACCCCGCTCTCCCTTGGCGCCACGAAATCCGCAAGGCACAGGTTGGGCGCGTCGTTACGCTTGCGCATCTGCTGGCGCAGGAAGTGGAAGCGGGTCAGCACCTGCGTGCGCGACTCGTCCGAGTACAGTTCGATGTCGTCGCCGGTGCTGTTTGCCGGGAAGAAGCCGATGACGGCCTTCGCGGTGAGCCAGTGTTCCCTGACGATACGTTCCAGCATCTCCCGGGCATCGGTGTACAGCTGCCGCGCGTGCTCACCGACGACAGGATCTTCGAGGATCTTCGGATATTTCCCGGACAGCTCCCAGGTCTTGAAGAACGGGGTCCAGTCGATGCGCTTGACCAGTTCGCTCAGCGGGTAGTCCTCGAACACGCGTGTGCCGAGAAATTCCGGGATTTCCGGGCGGTAGGATGACCAGTCGATGGCGACCCGGTTGGCGCGTGCCTCGGCCAGCGAGGCCAGCTGGCGCGTTTGCTGCTGGCCCTCCCGCTGCTCACGCAGCTCCCGGTAGCGGGTCTTGATCCCGTCAGTGTAACCGGCGCATTGTGTCTCGCTCAGCAGGTTGCTGGCGACGCCCACGGCGCGCGAGGCGTCCGGCACGTAGACCACGGCCTGTGCGTAGGTCGGGTCGATCTTCACCGCCGTGTGGATCTGCGAGGTGGTTGCGCCGCCGATCAGAAGCGGCAGGTCGAAGCCCTGGCGCTGCATTTCCTTGCCGATATGCACCATTTCATCGAGCGAGGGCGTGATCAGACCTGACAGGCCAATGATGTCGACGCCCCTCTCGCGTGCCGTCTGCAGGATTTTCTCCGCCGGCACCATGACACCGAGGTCGATGACTTCGTAGTTGTTGCACTGCAGCACCACGCCCACGATATTCTTGCCGATGTCGTGCACGTCGCCCTTCACCGTGGCGAGCAGGATGCGGCCGTTGTTGCGTGTGCCCGCGTCCTTTTCTGCTTCCATGTACGGCATGAGATAGGCAACGGCCTTTTTCATCACACGCGCGGACTTGACCACCTGCGGCAGGAACATCTTGCCGGCACCGAACAGGTCGCCGACATGGTTCATGCCGTCCATCAGCGGGCCTTCGATGACGTGCAGCGGGCGTTCCGCCTGCACCCGCGCCTCCTCGGTGTCTTCGTCAATATAGTCTGTGATGCCTTTCACCAGCGCGTGCTCGAGGCGCTTGTTGACCGGCCAGCTGCGCCATTCCAGGTCTTCCTTGCGTTCTATCGCGCCACCCTCGCCGCGGTAGCGGTCGGCGATCTCCAGCAGGCGCTCGGTGGCATCGTCGCGGCGGTTGAGGATGACATCCTCGACGCGCTCGCGCAGTTCTTCCGGGATGTCCTCGTAGATCGCCAGCTGGCCGGCATTGACGATTCCCATGTCCATGCCGGCCTGTATGGCGTGGTACAGGAAAACGGCGTGGATGGCCTCGCGCACCCGGTTGTTGCCGCGAAACGAGAACGACACGTTGGAGACACCGCCGGAGACCAGCACGTTCGCCAGGGTCTGCTTGATGGCGCGGGTTGCCCCGATGAAGTCCATGCCGTAGTTGTTGTGTTCTTCCATGCCGGTGGCGACCGCGAAGATATTGGGATCAAAAATGATGTCCTCGGCCGGGAAGCCGACCTGCTCTGTGAGCAGCCGGTAGGCACGGGTGCAGATTTCGACCTTGCGCGCCTCGGTATCGGCCTGTCCCTGCTCGTCGAAGGCCATCACGATGGCAGCCGCGCCGTAGCGCCGCAGCAGCAGGGCATGGCGCAGGAATTCCGCCTCGCCCTCCTTCATGCTGATTGAGTTGACGATGCCCTTGCCCTGCAGACACTTCAGACCGGCCTCTATTACATGCCACTTGGATGAATCCAGCATGACCGGTACGCGGGCGATATCCGGCTCCGCAGAGATCAGGTTGAGGAAACGCACCATGGCGGCCTCTGCGTCCAGCATGCCCTCGTCCATGTTAATGTCGATGATCTGGGCCCCGTTCTCGACCTGCTGGCGCGCGACATCGATGGCGGTCTCGTAGTCTCCTGACATGATGAGTCGCTTGAATACAGCCGATCCTGTGACGTTGGTGCGCTCGCCGACATTGACGAACAGCGAGTCGGCGGTGATGTTGCATGGCTCCAGCCCGGCCAGCCGGCAGGCCGGTGCGATATCCGGCAGCCTGCGCGGCGGGTGCCGGTTCACCGCCTCGACGATGGCGCGGATGTGGTCCGGCGTGGTGCCGCAGCAGCCGCCGACGATGTTGATGAAGCCGTTGGCGGCCCAGTCGGAGAGTTCTGCGGCGATCTCCTCCGGGGTCTCGTCGTACTCGCCGAATTCATTCGGCAGACCGGCGTTCGGGTGCGCGGAGACATTCACATCGGCGATACCGGACAGTTCCTCCACGTACTGGCGCAGTTGCTTCGCCCCCAGTGCGCAGTTCAGGCCGATGGACAGCGGCCGCGCGTGGCGCAGCGAGTTCCAGAAGGCCTCGGTGACCTGGCCGGTGAGCGTGCGACCCGAGGCGTCGGTGATGGTGCCCGAGATCATCACCGGCAGGCGCCTGCCGCCGGTCTCGAAGACCTGCTCGACCGCGAACACTGCCGCCTTGGCATTCAGGGTGTCGAAAACGGTCTCGATCAGGATGAGGTCGACTCCGCCCTCGATCAGGGCCTGGGTGGACTCGTTGTAGGCCGCGACCAGTTCATCGAAGTAGATGTTGCGAAAGCCCGGGTCGTTGACATCCGGCGAAATGGACGCCGTGCGGTTGGTCGGCCCCAGCACGCCGGCGACGAAGCGCGGCTTATCCGGGTCGGAAGCCGTCGCGGCATCGGCAACCTCGCGTGCCAGTTGCGCCGCGCTGCGGTTGATCTCCGTTACCAGTTCCTCCATGCCATAGTCGGCCATCGCCACCCGGGTTGAGTTGAAGGTGTTGGTTTCGATGATGTCGGCGCCGGCTGCCAGGTATTCGGCGTGGATTTCGCGGATCACGTCCGGTTGCGTCAGCACCAACAGGTCGTTGTTGCCTTTCAGGTCCGACGGCCAGTCGGCGAAGCGCGTGCCGCGGTAATCGGCCTCTTCCAGCTTGTGGCGCTGGATCATGGTGCCCATGGCGCCATCCAGGAAGAGGATGCGTTCACCCAGAATTTTTGTGATTTTTTCCATGTGTATCAGCTAAATAGAAATAAACCACGGAGTCTAGCATGAAGAATGTTTTTAATTACATGATCTGCCAGTAAAAAAGACGGTAAAAGTGGCCGATTTCTGCTATAGACACTGTACGAAGTGCCTTGTTCACATTACTAAATGTCGTTTTATTTTGGAAACAGAACCCTACATATAGTAATATCCGCCGGGATCTGGCCGGGAGTCAGATTGCCGGGGAACCTGGGTAGGGAAAAGTGTCAGCCATGAAAAACAAGCGTGCCATCGTGGTTCTCCTGTGTGCCCTGTCACTGCCGGCGCCTTCCACTGCAATCGCGTCCGACGACATCTTCAGCATCATGTTTCGCATGATGCTCACCATGATGAATGTCATGGCCAATTCCATGAACAACAACAACAACTTCAATAACTGGGGTGGCAACAACCTGGGCCTGAACAACGGTATGGGCATGGCCGGGTTCCCTATGATGAGTGGCCTCGGCGGCATGGGGAGCTGGCCCGGCATGAGCCCGTGGTCCGGTATCAGTCCCTGGTCCGGCATGAATCCCTGGTCCGGTTCCGGCGGCCTGCCGGCCAATGGCATGGGGATGTCCCCGTGGTCCTATTCGCAGGGTGGCAGTCCCTGGAGCAACGCCCGGGGTAATCCCTTTATGGGCGGAGTGAACCCCGCGCTGGTCCCGGGCGCCACGCATGCGCCCTATCCGGGTGTCGGCTACGGGGGCTATCCGGAAGACTACAGCGACACGGGTCTGCTGGAGGGGCGCTGGTTCGGGGTGTCCGGCGATGTCCTGGAAATACGCGGCAACCGCTTTCGCCTGATGGCGGGGCAATTGGGTATCAGCGGCGTGGTGCGCGTGGACAACAATATCCTCAGCCTGTACAGCCAGGACACTGACACGCTGACCCAGTACACCTTCGTGAGAAACCAGACGGAGTTGCTGCTGCAGGACGTGACCGGTGAAATACTGGCCTACCGGCGTTATCCCTTCGGTTATGTTTTCTGAATAAGCCCTGCCATCGCAAAAACCTATTGCATTAACCGCCAATAAATCCAGTTATAGCCCGGGTTCCACCAACTTCCCCGTATTTCGCTGCGCTCCATTCGGGCTCTCAGGTTGAATGGATGCATGGCGCGATTCGCGCTGTTTTTTCCGGTTGCTTTCCTGTCGGCGCGTACCCAGGCGCGTTTTGCTATCCTTTCGCCGGCAGGGTAGCCTGAGCTGCATATTACAAATTACGGGGGCATGCATGGGATTCAGGAAAGGTTTCTTCGGGTGCTGTCTTTGGCTGGCGGCTGCGGCGGGGTTTGCCGCACAGGCGGATAACAACCTGCAGTACAGGCAATGGATCGAAGAGATGAAGACGCAGCCGCGCGGGCCATTCAGGGAACTGCGCTGGTTCTGCAAGGACGGCACTGTTCTGCCTCCCAAAGAATATGCCTGCCTCGATCATGGCGGCGGCTACCAGCACGGCGCCTGGAGTGAACATACCGTAACCCTGCGCGAGGCCGGTTATATCATTGCCAACCTGCTGGCCGGTTTCGACCCGGAAGCTGCATTCAACCAGCCGGGCTTCCTCGATTTCTATAACCAGCTGCTGATCGAGAAGTTCCTGCTCGAGGTCGATGACGGCTGGATCCTGCGCGAGGCGCTGTTCTACCGCGGTGCGGTCCAGGAAGAGGACGAGCGCGCCGGTGCGCGTGCCTTGCTGATTGCACTGAGTGCCGAGCCGGGGTGGATCGGGCTGCGCTACCCTGCTCTGCGCATCGGCAGTCGCCTGCTGTCGCATGGCGAGGATACCGCCTCGGTGCAGAAAGTCAGGCAGCTTTCCGCAGCCCTGTCCGAGCACGATCCCGGCTTCAAGACGCTGCGCGGCAAGATACATGGTACGCCGGAAGCCAGCGACGCGAAGCGCGTACGCGACTACGCGGAACAGGTGGATGACCCGGAGCTCAGGGAGAAGTACGCCGCGCTGGCCAGGGAGATCGATGCCATCTACGCGGCCGTTCCCCTGCCTGCGAAACTGGAAAGTGCTGCGCGTATCTTCTCGCGCGGCCCCTGGCTGCAGGACATCCTGAACACCGCTGCTGCTGCGCTGCAGGCGGATGACTCGTCGCGGCACCAGTACCGGGTTACGGCACAGCTGCTGGCAGACCTGCGCGATGCCCTGCCACGTATCGTCAATGCTTCCGCCAGGCTGCGTGTCATAGACCTGGGGCTTGCGGTTGAGAACGCGAATTTCGCGGCCACGGCGCAGCTGCGCGAACGGCTGCCGGAGATGACACGGCGCGAGCGGCTGGACCTGCTGGCTGCGGCCATCGAGGCGGCCTACGGGACCGGCATGATCAACGCGCGCGGGAGGACCGAGTTGCAGAAATCGCTGGCAGCGCTGGCTCCGGATACAGTGAAGCTGGAAAGCTACATGCAGACGCTCGGTTATCTCGCACGCGTCCCCGGCTGGGGAACCCAGGGCCTGCGTTTCCAGTTTTACGAATCCATGCAGAAGCTGGCGGTAATAGAACCACTGGCACTGCACTTCATCCCGGATCAGCTCCGCGGCAGCCCGTTGCTGTTTTACTCGCAGTTGCTTGACGGTCTGCTGCAGGATGCCAACGGCATCGCCGGTGTGCGTCACAAACTGTTCGGCAGGGAGCTCGGGGTCGGTTTCCGGGCACTGAACCCGGGGCTTGCGCGAGGTGTGCTGCATGCCGATCCGTCGCTGGATGAACATGCCGCGTTCGTTGCCAACGGCATCTACCTGCTTCCGGAAACCATCTCGGACCTGCCGCCGGTCGCCGGCATCATGACCGCGGGAGAAGGTAATCCCCTGTCGCATGTGCAACTGCTGGCGCGCAACCTGGGGATACCCAACGTTGGCGTGGACGAGTCCCTGCTGGGAGAAATTCGCCGCCACGATGGAGAAGCGGTCGTGCTGGCCGTCAGTCCCGCGGGCCTGGTCGAGCTGTCCGCCGCGGAACCCCGCTGGGAAGCCGTTTTCGGTGAGGACAAGTCTCAACCCGGAGCCGTGATTCGGCCCGACCTGGAGAAGCTGGACCTGGGGGTGCGGAGGATTCTCAGCCTCGACGACCTGCGTGCCGACGATTCCGGACGCACGGTGGGACCCAAGGCGGCCAAGCTGGGTGAGTTGCGGCATCACTATCCCGATGCTGTCGCCGCGGGCGTGGCCATTCCCTTTGGGGTGTTCCGCGAGCAGGTGCTGGATAAGCCCTACGGCGACAGCGGCAAGACGGTATTCGAGTGGATGGTCGAGGAGTATGGTCGGCAGCGGAGCCTGCCGGAAGACAGCCCGCAACGCCAGGCCATGAGCGAGGCATTTCGTGCCGAGTTGTATGAACTGATTGCCGGCACCCGCCTGGACGCCGAATTCCGCGAGGACCTGCGCCGGTCACTGGCGGCGGCTTTCGGGCCGGGTGAAGATTACGGTGTATTCATCCGCTCCGACACCAACGTCGAGGATCTACCCGGTTTCACCGGTGCGGGCCTCAACCTCACCCTGCCGAACGTGATCGGGTTCGATGCGATCGTCGCCGGCATCCCGCAGGTCTGGGCCTCGCCGTTCACGGCGCGCGCCTTTGCCTGGCGCCAGTCGCACATGGAGCATCCCGAGCATGTCTATCCGGCGGTCCTGCTGCTGCGTTCGGTGCCCAATGACAAGTCGGGCGTCATGGTTACGCAGGACATCGACACGGGTGACCGGGACGTGCTGTCCGTCGCCGTCAACGAAGGGGTCGGCGGCGCGGTCGACGGCCAGTCCGCCGAGTCCCTGCGCATCGACACCCGGGACGGCTCGGTCCGGGTGCTGGCCATGGCGACCGCGCCATGGCGGCGCATGCCGGCGCCCGGCGGCGGGGTCACCAGATTGCCGGTTAGCGGCAGCGAAAGCGTGCTGCAGCCTGACGAGATCCGCCAGCTCATCACCCTGGCGCGGGAGTTGCCGCAGCGGTTCCCGGCGATAACCGACGATGCCGGCAGACCGGCGCCTGCCGACATCGAGTTCGGTTTCCTCGATGGCCGGCTGCAGTTGTTCCAGCTGCGGCCTTTCCTGGAGAGCCGCCAGGCCCGCGGCAGCAGTTACCTGAATCAAATGGACCAGTCGCTGGCAGGCAGTCTGGATACCCTCGTCAACCTGCTGGAGGTGCCGGAATGACACGCTTGAAACAAGCCTTGCTGCTGGTGCTGCTGTGGCTGCCGGGCGTCGGGAATGCCTATCCCCTGGACGGATATTCGGAAAGCGGTATTCGCCGCGTGGAAGGCGCCCGCCTGGCGGTCGAGG
>Ga0210064_1000093_pt1 | contig 40330 bp, 42 predicted proteins | sample Muzzi_CordC_D2_FD_185531 | JGI IMG/M metagenome (GOLD analysis project Ga0210064, IMG submission 185531) | Wetland microbial communities from San Francisco Bay, California, USA, that impact long-term carbon sequestration - Muzzi_CordC_D2 (SPAdes) | ecosystem: Environmental > Aquatic > Marine >... | reverse complement strand
ACGGTCTCGGTGACTGCGAACTTGACGCCCCAGTAGTCGGAGGTACTGGTCCACACGCGCACGATAAAATTGACACTGCTGTCGGCCAGTTCCGCTACGGCCACCTGCGGTGCCGGATCGGCAAGAATGCGTTCTTCCTTGCTGATGATTTCATTCAGCACTTCCTTGACCTTTGACAGATCCGCGTCATAGGCAACGCCGACGGTCATATCTACCCGCCGGGTTTCACGGGCCGAGTAATTGATGATGTTGTCGCCCGACAACTTGGCATTGGGGACGATGATGATCTTGTTGTCCCCGGTCTTCAGGGTGGTGGTGAAGATCTGCATCTCCTCGACGACACCGGCTACACCGGCGCCCTCGATGAAATCACCGACCTTGAACGGCCGGAAAAGAATCATCAGGAAGCCCGCCGCGAAATTCGCCAGTGAGCCCTGCAGTGCCAGACCGATTGCCAGGCCGGCGGCACCCAGAATGGCAATGAACGAAGTCGTCTGAATACCCAACTGACCGAGTGCGGCGATGACAACAAAGGCCAGCAGGGCGATATAGGCAATGTTGCTGACGAAGCCGATGATGGTTGCATCGACCTTTGCCCGTTCCATCATGCGCATCACGCCCCGGCGTACCAGTTTCGCGATCCAGCGGCCGATGATGAAAATTGCGATAGCGGCAACGACCTTGAGCCCCCAGACCGTCACTATGTCCTGTAGCTGTGTCCAGATCTGGTTGACTTCCTCTACGCTGGTGGGGATGACTTCCGTCACGTCCATCACTTCATTTTCGTTCATTATCCGGGTGCCTCCAAACGTGTCCGTTGATTGAGTGCTGGTTTTTCCCGCCGTGGCTGTATCCGCCATCGCAGCGCGCAGATCATGCGGTGAAAAGGCCGTACATTATGCTGTGCGATTGCATGAATTCCAAGTGCTAATACACCTGTCCGTTAACAGTCTGTACATCTCACCACCATCCGGGATCCTGGTGAGAGTTACAGACTGGTGAGAAATCCGCTGTTCGTCCCGGATGATTTGCCCGAACATACCGGATAATCACGGTAATACCCGGGGTTTTGTTAATCCGGATCAATAGGGAGCGGCCGACGGCAAAGGCGCAATTCCCGGTACGAAAACAACGCTGAATAAAATGCGCTCGAATAAAAGCAGTCCGAGGCATCGCCGGGTACCCCTGACAACGACGTTGCATCATCGGATCAGCAGGATGATCAGAACCGCCCCTCGGGCGAGGTCCGTGATCTGTTGCCAGATCGACCGGTCAGGCCGGTCCCGCGACTATACTCACTTGACGTACCGGGCCGTTGCAATCCATCCTTGAATCAATGAATCCTTCGGCGTCATCCCGCAACGGCTCTTCCTGGCTCCCGTGGAGCACGGTTCTCTGCGCAATCATTTACCTGTCCGGGTGTAGCACCTTTCACGACTGGCGTCCCTCCTGGGCAAGGTCTGTACAGACGCCCACCCCCACCGACAGGTTTCTGCTCCCGCCTGAAGGAACTGATGTCGTGGGTATTGTCCAGATTGCCATCGCCCGCCATGAGGATACATTGCCCGATCTCGCGCGTCGCTACGACCTGGGTTACCAGGAAATGGTAGTCGCAAACCCTGGCATGGATCCGTGGTTGCCGGGCGAGGGTGCCCGGGTGGTGCTGCCCACACAGTTCGTGCTTCCGGATGCACCGCGAGAAGGCCTGGTGCTGAATCTGGCCTCCATGCGACTGTTTTACTATCCCCGTCCAGGAGCGGGTGAGCCAGCCATGGTCATCACGCACCCGATCGGCATTGGCCGTGAGGGCTGGCAAACCCCGCAGGGTACCTCACGTATTACCGAAAAGACCGTAAAGCCCGCCTGGACCGTCCCCGCATCCGTTCGCAAAGAACATGCGGAAATGGGCGACCCGTTACCGCCGGTGGTGCCGCCCGGACCCGATAATCCCCTCGGGGAATTTGCCATGCGTCTGAGTCTTCAGAGCTACCTCATACATGGCACCAATCAACCCTACGGTGTAGGTCTTCGGGTGAGCCACGGTTGCGTGCGGCTCTATCCGGAGGACATCGCCCGACTGTTTCCCGAGGTACCGGTTGGGACACGGGTGACCATCGTAAACCAGCCTTACGTGGCCGGTTGGCAAGACGGGCAACTTTACCTGGAGGCCCACCAGCCGCTTGCCGAGGAGGCCAGGCGCTGGGGGAGTAGCCTCAAGCCCATGGAGGAAGTGGTGGCGATAAAGGCGGCGGCGTCCGGTGCCGTAGACTGGGACAAGGCAAGAGCGGTGGCACGCGAGGCCCGGGGTATCCCGTTCCCCGTCTCAACCGACAGCCCGGATCTCGCCGAGGTACTGAGTTCGGCGCCGCGGGTACCCAGCAACCCGCCGTGGGCCCTGGCCGGTGACACGGAAGGATAGGGTTGCTCGTGTCAGACCCCGGTTTTCCCTGATATAGGCAGAAACCAGGATCTGACCCAGATTAAGCGTTTCCTTGCCAGTTACCAGACTCGAACCAGCGACAACGCCATGCCCAATGCACACGTGAAATTTCCGTATCCCGGTCTGCCGTTGTGCCACAATATGCTGTGTGGCAGGCCGGGCCCGGGCTGTCGGGTATGCCACCTGCTGCCGGCAGGGAACTTCTGAACGTGCCGCACCCCGGCGACACGACTTCGATGGAAAGTTTCGTACGCGGCGCGCTGGGCTGCACGTGTCCGGACGAGGTGTTTCAGTCCGTCCGTATCCGCAATCCGCAGACGGCATTCACGGGGTTGTCACAAGCTAGCCTCATCGACATCGGCGGCAGGTTGCTGGTCCTGGTGATCGAAACGGATCATTGGGAGACACTGCCTGCGCGGCTGGCGACCCTGTTGGCGCAGGGCCGACGGCTGCGTGATGCAGAGGGCTTCAACCGCTTCCGGCTGGTCATCGCGACCCCGGAGGTTGCCGCCGCGCAGGCGGAGCTCACGGCGCAGTTCACTGCGCTCGCCAACCGGGATGAGCGGTTGCACCTGCACGTCCTTTCCCCCGGACAGTTACCGCCACGGGCACCATTCGGTGGGCGGGAGTAGTCCGGTGCACACCCGGGTTGCCGACAGGTGCCGGCCGCTACTGACGGCCGTTCTGCTGTGTGGTTTTGTTACGCACGGCCAGGCGGATACGGACACGCAACTGGAGGAAGCCGCAACACAGGCCCGTGCGGGTAACTTTGCACCGGCCTGGTGTATCTGGCAGGTGCTCTCCGAAGCGGGCAATCCGGAAGCGAAGTTCCATCTTGGCTGGTTGTACCGCAACGGTCACGGGGTGGCTGTGGATGAGGAGCGCGCCCGGTCGTTGTGGGAACAGGCGGCCGCGCAGGGGCATGGCGAGGCGCAAATGGCGCTGGCTACACTGTATGCCCTCAAGGATTCCGCCATTCATGATCCGGCCCGTGCCGTGGAGTGGTACACGGCAGCGGCCACACAGGGTTTTGATGATGCCCTGCTGATACTGCTTACCTACGCTGACGAGGGAGATCCGGTGGCTGCGGATGCCGTCGCCGGGCTGATTCGTGGCGGGCAGGCAGGAAGGCCGGTGAGCGTGACGGTCGACGCGGCGAACGTGCGTGCCGGGCCTTCCGGCGAGGCGACGGTTCTGGTGACCTTGCCGGTGGATACCCGGGTGCTCCGGCTGGAAGTCAGGGACCCATGGTGGCGTGTCTGGATGCCGGAAACCGGGGCAATGGGCTGGATGCACCAGTCACTGTTCCGCTAAGCCGGCGCTGCTCAGGGTGGGTTCATCAAGTGCTGGATGCGGCGTACATAATATTTCGTCTGGGAGGGGACATAACGCATGATGGCATGCCATGCTCCGGTAGTGTCGGGTGCCTGTTTGAACGCCTGGTAGATGCGCCCGTAGCCTGCGTTGTAACTGCCGAAGGCAAACAACAGCCGCTCGTCCCCGGCCGGCGGGGTGCGCCACTTGTCGTACAGCAGCCGATCGTAGTAGATGCCCGCCGCGATATTCCAGCGTGGCTGGTCGGTCTCGGGAAAGTGGGGGTTCTGCTTGCGGATCTCTGCATAGGTGGCCGGCATGATCTGCATCACGCCCCGGGCACCGGCAGGGCTGGCCGCATTCGGGTCGAGTCCGGACTCGGCAATCCCCTGTGACTTGAACCAGCGCCAGTCAAAGTGCGGGCCGAAGTAGCGCTTGGCGTATTTGCGGAAATGGGGATCGTATTGCCCGCTCCACTCATCCACCCCATCCTGCGGTACCCGCGCCGCCGCGGCCGGCGGGAGCAGGATCAGGGTGCTCAGCAGGACGAGTGAGCCGGCCCGTATCACGTCTCAATTCAGGCCAAGCCCGATCACCAGTCCGAGGGCCGTGCCGACGCCGATAAACAGCCCCATGATCATCAGTCCTACGGCCACGTTGCCCTTGCCCAGTTCATCGGGAATACTGAAGGTGCAATTCAGGCGGCTGAACAGATAGCACCCCAGCCACATGAAGAACAGGGTCATCAGGCCACCGAGAAAGGCATACAGAAAATTGAGTACGATGGGATCGATGTGTTGCGTCATGGCTCTCCCCGTTGAAGGTGTGTCATTGATTATAGTCAACATTCTGAATCGCGCACCAGGCAGGACCAGCCGGTACTGTCTGCATGAGCGCAATCCGGCAGGATCTTCCAGCGCTGCCCGCCAGGAAATTCGGGCTAGCCCGGATATCTCACCGGGATCCCGCCAGGGTCGGGATAGGCTTGGCCTGATAACATCATGTATTCTGACTGTTCTCCACTCTTATCGCTATCTCAATACATTACGATGATTCATCGCCGCCTGGTGAGAAATTCGGGCTAGAACCGCCCCGTGACTGGCCCTATAATTATCCGCCTGTTCAACACCGGTTTATGGTGGCTTGTGCCGGTCCCCCCGCGACGATAAGCTGTGAACCCCGTCAGGCCCGGAAGGGAGCAGCGGCAGCAGTGGATTCGGGTGCCGGGGTGTGGCTGGTACAGGTCACCTCCCATTCATGAGTATTCCGTGTCAGGTGACGGTACGGGGCCGGGTTGCCGGGAATTATTATGAGAAGACAGACCCGTTTATGAGTTATCAGGTGCTGGCACGTAAATGGCGTCCCCGGACGTTCAGCGAGCTGGTGGGGCAGGAACATGTGCGGCGTGCGCTGATCAACGCACTGGATCATGACCGCCTGCATCATGCCTATCTGTTCACCGGTACCCGCGGTGTGGGCAAGACCACCATCGCACGCATCCTCGCCAAGGCCCTGAACTGTGAGTCCGGTGTCAGCTCGACGCCGTGTGGTGACTGCAGTGCCTGCCAGTCCATCGACGCAGGACGGTTTGTAGACCTGATCGAGGTCGATGCCGCCTCGCGTACCAAGGTCGAGGATACCCGTGAGTTGCTGGAGAATGTCCAGTATGCCCCGACCCAGGGTCGCTACAAGGTGTATCTGATTGACGAGGTCCATATGCTGTCGGGACACAGCTTCAATGCCCTGCTGAAGACCCTCGAGGAGCCGCCGCCGCATGTCAAGTTTCTGCTGGCGACCACCGACCCCCAACGCCTGCCGGTCACGATTCTGTCACGCTGCCTGCAATTCAATCTGAAGAGTCTGTCCGTGGCGCAGATTGCCGGCCAGCTCGCCACCATCCTCGAACAGGAGCAGGTACCCGTCGAGGAGGGTGTGGCCCGGGAACTGGCCTGTGCGGCAGATGGCAGCATGCGGGATGCCCTGAGTCTGCTGGATCAGGCGATTGCCTATGGTGGTGGCCAGCTCGCCGCGGCCGAGGTACAGACCATGCTGGGCACTCTCGACCGGGATGCGGTATACCGCCTGCTGCAGGCGCTGGCGGATATCGATGCTTCCCGGCTGCTGGCGGAGGTCGCGAAGGTTGATGAGTTCACGCCCGATTATGCCGCTCTGCTGGCCGATATGCTCTCCGTCCTGCAGCGTATCGCCATTGTCCAGATACTGCCGGATGCCATCGACGACAGCCGCGGTGACCGGGTGGCGGTCAGCGAGCTGGCCGCAAGGTTTTCGGTCGAGGACGTGCAACTGTACTACCAGATTGGCTTGATCGGTCGGCGTGATCTGTCCCTGTCGCCCGAGCCCCGTGGCGGATTCGAGATGCTGATGCTGCGGATGCTGGCGTTCCGCCCCACCGCCGGTGATCAGTCCGGTGGCGCCAGCACGCCGGCAACAAAGCCGGCCGCCGGGGGGGCGGACAAACCGGCCCGGAACCGCCGGACGGCGGCCGGACAGGCGGAGCCGATCCCGCCGGCGAACGCCGTGGCATGCGAGTGGCACCGGATCATCGAACAGCTGGAGCTGCGGGGCATCACGCGGGAGCTGGCATTGAACTGTGCATTGCAAGAGGCCGGCGAGAGCGCGGTGGTGTTGATGCTCGATCCCGCGCATCTGCACCTGTGTAACGACATGCGCACCAGGCAGATGGAAAAGGCCCTCATCACCTACTATGGCCGCCCCGTCAAACTGAAGATCCTGAAGGAGGCTGCTGCTGCCGGCGAGACGCCGGCGCGGCGCCAGTCACGGGAGCGGGAGGTGCGCCAGCAGCAGGCCGTTCAGTCGATCGAGGGTGACGAGAACATCAAGGCGCTGCAGGATACATTCGGCGCGACGGTTAATTATAATTCGATACGACCGCGGGACTAGCGACGCGTACGGGGAACCCGGTGATGCAACGAGTGAATTGACGATATCGAGGTAAATACAATGAAAGGTGGTTTGGGTAATTTGATGAAACAGGCCCAGGAAATGCAGGCCAACATGCAAAAGGCGCAGGAAGAACTCGCCAGCCTGGAGGTGACCGGTGAATCCGGTGGCGGGCTGGTCAGCGTGGTGATGACCGGCCGGCATGAGGTGCGCCGGGTGTCCATCGACGACAGCCTGCTGGCGGATGACAAGGATATGCTGGAGGACCTCGTGGCCGCCGCCATTAACGATGCGGCACACAAGGTGGAAGCGACCACCCAGGAGCGCATGGCCGGTCTTGCCGGCGGTCTCAGTCTGCCGGCGGGCATGAAACTTCCTTTCTGAGCTTCATGAGCAGCTCCCGTCTGATCGGGCACCTGATCGAATCCCTGCGCTGCCTGCCAGGCGTGGGCCCAAAATCGGCGCAACGCATGGCCTACCATTTGCTGGAGCATGATCGTGCCGGCGGCCGGCGCCTGGCGGACGTGCTGGAGCAGGCCATGGAACAGATTGGCAATTGCCGCGAGTGCCGGACCCTGTGCGAGGAGGCGTGTTGCAGCCTGTGCAGCAATGACCGGCGCGATCGCGGTCAGCTGTGCGTCGTGGAAACACCGGCGGATGTGCTGGCACTGGAGCAGTCGACCGGTTACCAGGGGCTGTATTTTGTCCTGATGGGACATCTCTCACCGCTGGACGGGATCGGCCCGGAAGCGCTGGGCCTGGAACAGCTCCAGAGCCGCCTGCAGGGAGGCGCGGTGCGGGAGCTGATCCTCGCCACCAATCCGACGGTCGAAGGGGAGGCCACGGCCCATTTCATCAGTGAAATGGCACATGCCTGCGGAATCCGGGCAACCCGTATTGCCCACGGGGTCCCCATGGGGGGCGAGCTGGAATACATCGATGGCGGGACCCTGTCCCATGCCTTCGCGGGACGTCAGGAAATCTAGAGGGACTGAAATGACAGACTGTTTATTCTGCAAGATGGTTACGGGGGAAATCCAGCCCGATGTGGTCTATGAAGACGAGGATGTCCTTGCCTTTCGCGATGTAAATCCGCAGGCGCCGACTCACGTGCTGGTCATTCCACGGATCCATATCGCGACTACCAATGACCTCGACGACGACAGCGTCGGCCTGATCGGCAAGCTATACCTCGCCGCGCAACGCATTGCGGCGGATGAGGGGATTGCGGAGCGGGGCTATCGTACGGTGATCAACTGCAACCCGGAGGCCGGACAATCCGTGTACCACATCCATTTGCACCTGCTGGGCGGGCGTCCCATGAACTGGCCGCCGGGCTAACTGTGAATCCGTAGTGAATCCGGGTCAGATCCCGGTTTTCTCTAATATTAGCAACAACCAGGCTCTGACCCCGGTTTACTCCGGTTTACTCCGGTTTACTCCTGGTCCGGTGCCATACGGTCAAGCCGTGCCTTGAGGATTGCTACCTCATCGCGCAGCTGGTTGACCCTCTGCTCCAGCTGTTCCATGCGGTCGGAATCCGTACCAGACCCGGCTGCTGCCGCAGATACAGGTGTGCCAGACTCGCGCATTTCTATCTCATTGCAAAACAGGTGTGCAAACCGGGCTTCACGCTTTCCCGGTTCACGGGGAAGCTTTGCCACGAAGGGACCGTCGGCACGCTGCATGAGCTGATCGAGCGTTGATTCGACCTCGTGGATATCCTGAAATCTGCACAGGCGCTCGGTACGGGTGCGCAGTTCCCCCGGTGTCTGGGGTCCGCGCAGCAGCAATGCGCACACAATACCGAGTTCCTGTTCGGAAAACTTCAGGGCACCGAATTCGGTATTGCAGAAGCGGTGCTGATACTTGGTCACGCGACTGCCGAAGCCGCTCTTATCGCTGACATAGTGTTTCTTCATCAAAGCATCGATCGTGTCCTGCACCGTGGCCTCGTCAAGCTCCAGCACCGGGTCACGATTGCTTTTCTGGTTGCAGGCATTGACGAGTGCATTCAGCGAAAGCGGGTAGTGTTCGGGGGTGGTGCGATGTTTTTCCAGCAGGCAGCCGATCACGCGTGCTTCGTAGGGTGTCAGGCAAATGTCCACCAGCGTCCTCCAAGCCGATTGTCCCGAGTAATATAACACCACGCTGATAGTGACACGACAGTGACGTCCTGGCCGAACCCGGTGACTCGGGTTCTGCCACGGTCTGTCAGATCGGATGTCGACTACTCCACTCAATTCGGCCTGCAGGAAACCGCACAGACGACGGTTGCGGAATCTGACGTGGATGCAGTCCTGCAGGTGGCAGCCTTGCCGCCAAAGCTCGGCAACACCGGGATTGCTTAAACGGGTACGCTTTGGAGTGTGACCCGGTGTCGCCGGCGCAGGGCATGGACCAGCGCCAGGCCGAACAGCACGGCCGGGAATAACGGATCCGGCGGGTTGCCGGTCCGCATTGCGCAGCCGCCGCCACCGCCGCCGCCACCGCCGATGCCGGCAGCGCCGGTTCCCGGTGTCGATACCACGAAGCCGCCGAGGCCGTTCGGTTCGAATACTACGTTGCCCCCGTCGAGGTCGAAGGGTGGCGGGACCGGGCCCGAGGCAGACAGTCCGGCGACGAACAATTGATAAACCGTGGCTTCGTTTGCGGTGTTGAAGGAGGACTTCGCGTTCAGGTTGGTGCTGCCGGGGTCGGCGGCATTATTGCCGGGACTGAGGCCGACGAGGATGTCGGACATCTGGCTGTCGGTTTGCACGATCCCGTTGTAGCCGAAGAGGATGGTGCCGGGATCCTTATTGTACTTATTACCCTGTCCCAGCAGTTGCACCTGCGCGAGGGCGGAGCACTCCGCGTTCACGCAGTCGTGGAAGCCGGTGGCGAAGGTGATGACGATGCGGTCGTTCCCCGGGATGCCGTCGTCGTTAAAGGCGTTGTAGTAGATATCGCCGCCGGCGCCACCCGGATCGAGGTCGGTCCACAGGGGGGCGATGGTGGGATTGAGAAAACCCAGCAATAGCTGGGGATCACCGGAGCAGTTGATGCCTAGACACCCGGTGCCATTGTTGCCGCCCAGGCTGATGAAGCCATTGCTGGAGATGGCGAGGATATCGGCGCCGGTGTAGTTCATCCCGAGGAACGGGAAGGACAGACTGTCAAAGGTTCGGGTGATGGTGGCGTCATCCGCATCGTCCAGGCCGGTCGCCGCACCTCGGATCGTGGCCCCCAGGGCGGATTCCCAGGTGGGCGGTTCACTCGATGGCGGTGGCTTTAACAGGGTGTCGTCGACATTGAAGCCGCTCATGCCGTTGGGGGTGAAGACGAGGTTGGTGTCGTCGAGTTCGAAATCGGTGCCGCCCGGGGGTGCGCCGCTGAACAGCTGGTAGATCGTCGGCTCCATCATGCTGTCAAACGGCATCACTATGGTGCTGAAGTCGGTGCTGCCGGGATCGGCCACCCCGTTGCCCGGGCTGAGGCCGATGAGGATGTCTGCGTTCTGGCCGGCGGTCTGGTTGATGCCGTTGTAGCCGAAGATGATGGTGCCGTCTTCCAGCAGCTGCACCTGGGCCAGGGTGGAACAGACGTCGTTCGCGCAGTCGGCAAAGCCGGTCGCGAAGGTGATGACGATGCGGTCGATGGCGGGGTCTTTGTCGTCGTTGAACCGGTTGATGTAGATGTCCCCGCCACCGCCAGCGCCATCGGGATCGAGGTCGGTCCAGAACGGCGCGATGCGCGGGAAGTTGCCCTGCACGAGGGCGGTCGGATCGCCGTCACAGCAGCCATTGCCGTTGCTGCCGCCCAGGCTGAGGAAGCCATTACTGGAAATATTGAGGGTATCGTTGCCGGTGTAAACGGCTCCCGCGAACGGGAACGACAGGCTGCCGAATGTCAGGTTGACGGTGCCGTCGTTGACGTTGTCGAGGGCCTGTCCGGGGAGGGTGGCACCTGTCTGTGCCTCCCATATATCGGGTTGCGCGAAGACTGCGGTGCTCTGGGTGACTGCGAGGCAGCAGGCCAGCAGCGCGGCCGGGACGGTCCCTGTGCGTGTGGTTATCATGCTCCTGATCCTCCTTGGCTGTTTCTATTATTTGGTTGTGGTCAGCAGTTGCCGGTAGCTTTCCAGCCGGCGTTTATTAATCTTACCCTGTTTTTCCGCATCAATGATAGCGCAATCCGGTTCATCGAGGTGGCGGCAGTTATTGAATTTGCACTGTCCCAGCCAGGGGCGAAATTCACGAAAGCCCTGCGCCAGTTCATCCGCCCCGGCGGGTCCCGGCCGGAAGTCCCGGACACCGGGCGAGTCGATCAGGTGTCCGCCAGTGGGAAGATGGTACAACGTGGTGGCCGTGGTGGTGTGCCGGCCCTGGCCGGAGGCCTCCGACAGTTTCCCGATGACGATCTCCAGGTCAGGCAGCAGCCGCCGGATCAGGGAGGACTTGCCGACGCCCGATTGGCCCACCAGGATGCTCGTCTTGCCGGCCAGGATTTGTGTGAACCGCTCGATTCCCGTGTTCCGGAGCGCGCTGGTGAACAGGGCGGGGTAACCGATGGCGGCGTATTCGCCGGCAAGGCATTCCAGCCGGTTTCTTTCCCCGGGATCCAGCAGGTCGTCCTTGTTGATGACCAGTACCGGTGTGACCGGGATCAATTCCGCGGCCAGGAGATATTTGTCGATCAGGAGACGCTCAGGCGCCGGTTTGGCGGCCGCGACAATGAGGAGTTGCCCGATATTGGCTGCCAGCGGGCGTACCCGCCGGGTGTCATCGCGGCGTCCCAGGAGCGTCTGCCGTGGCAGGATGGCCGTGATGACACCCGTCTGCGGGCCGGTTGCCTCCCAGGTGACCCGGTCCCCGCTGACGATGGTATCCAGGGCGCGGCGTGCCACGCAGCGCTGCAGGTTTCCGTGCCGGTCCTCGACCAGCTGGGACTTTCCGTAGTTGACGATGACGAGAGCGTCGCGTGGTGCGGGAGTGTCCTGGGGATTCTTTGTTGTATTAACGGTATCGGGTTTCGCTGACGGGGTGGGCAGGGACATTCCGGGTCGGGACGAGGACTACCCGGTTTCGGGCAGCAGTGCATCGATCCTGGCCGCACAGATGAAGTCGTTCTCGGACAACCCCCCGATGGCGTGCGTGCTGTAGCGTACCCGGCAGCGATTGTAGCCGACTTCGAGGTCCGGGTGATGGTCTTCGGCGTGTGCCACCCAGGCCAGTGCATTGACGAACGCCATGGTCTGGTAGTAATTCTTGAAGCGGAAGCTGCGGCTGATTTCCGTGCCATTCTCATCTACGCTCCAGTCGCTATGCAGGCTTGTCAGCAATTCACCGGCCTGCTCCGCATTCAACGGGGCGACGCCCCCCTCGCACGGCTTGCAGTGCCTGTCAGTCAGGTCACAGACGGTCATGTCGGCTCACTCGAAATGGTAGTAGTTCTTGTTGAGGTAGGAAGCGACCGCACCGATTTCGTCGTCGAACCATTTCAGGCCGAGGGCCTGTTCACAGCGGGTCACTTGCTTGTTCAAACCCTCCAGCGTCGTGACGCGGCGGCTCTGCCGGGTATACATCTTGTCGTCGTGACAGCGGGTGCAGTTGTCCATAACGAGTTGTTTCCCGTTGGGGGCGGCGTCGGCCAGTGCCGGTTGCGCCACGGCCAGCAGGCCGGTCAGCACGGGAATCAGGCAGAATTTTTTCATGCGTAACCTCCGGATGTCGTGTGTTGCATGGTACCGGATATTTGCGAGATCCGCACCGGTGCGGGGGGGTGGGAATCGTGAAATGCCGAGTACAGCGGGTCCGGTGTCAGGGTGCTGGCATTCTCCCGGTACATCTTGACCAGTGCCCGGACGAGGTCGTTACCGCTGGATTGTTGCACCGCATAGGCATCGGCCTCGAATTCATGCTTGCGGGACAGGCGTGCCATCAGGGGATGCAGGAAGAAGGTGAATACCGGCGCCACCAGCATGAACAGCATCAAGGCCATGTAGGAAGAAGGTCGGGATACGCCCAGGCCGGTGTAGAACCAGTCCTGACCGGCCAGCCATCCGAGCAGGGCGAGTCCCGCCAGACTGAATGCGGCTGTGGTAAGCAGGCGCTTCTGGATATGCTTCAGCCGGAAATGGCCCAGTTCATGTGCCAGCACGGCTTCAATCTCTGCGGGTTCCAGGCTGTTCAGCAGGGTGTCGAAAAATACAATCCGCTTGTTGCGACCGAAGCCCGTGAAGTAGGCATTGCCGTGGCCGGAACGCTTCGAGCCATCCATGACAAAAATCCCCTGGCTGGTGAAACCGCATTTGTCGAGCAGGGTCTGGATGCGGGCCTTGAGTGATTCGTTTTCCAGTGGCGTGAACTTGTTGAACAGCGGTGCGATCACCGCCGGGTAGGCCCAGAACATGACCAGTGAAAAGGTCATCCACACCAGCCACACATAGAGCCACCACAGTCCCCCGGAAGATTCCATGATCCACAGCGCGAGCGCGATCATGGGGGCACCGATTAGCACCATCAGCAGCGCCTGTTTCAGCAGGTCGCTGATGAATACGCCGAGGGTGGAACGATTGAAACCGAAACGCGCCTCGATCACGAAGGTGTGGTACAGACCGAAGGGGAGTTCCAGCAGTGACATGATCACCGTGGTGCCGAGCAGGAAGCCGATCCCGGTCGGAAGGCTGCCGAAACCCGCGCTGCGCCAGAGCTGGTCCAGCCACTCCAACCCGCCGCCAAGGGTCCAGAGGAGCAGCAGCAGGCTGCCATATACCAGTTCCAGCATGCCGAGCCGGTTCTTGGTGATGGTGTAATCCGCGGCCTTGTGGTGGTCGTCCAGGGTAATGCGTTCGGCGAATGCGCCGGGGACCTGCTTGCGGTGGGCGCGCACATGGGCCTGTTGCCGGCTGGCAAGCCACAACTGTATCAGGGTGGACGTCGCGAGCGCGGCAAGAAACAGGATAGTAAACATATTCATCGGGTGCTTTTTCTCCGCAGGTTTTCTTGTGTCAGATTAGCCTCTGGTACAATGCGGCACAACCATACTATTGCAAGGGAAGAAATGCACCATGACGCAAGATGCCGCCAACCTTATCTGGATTGACCTCGAAATGACCGGTCTGGACACGCAGTCAGACTACATCATCGAGATCGCGACGATCGTCACCGACAGCAAGCTGACGGTACTCGCGGAAGGTCCGGTGCTTGCCATGCATCAGCCGGATGCGGTCCTGGACGGCATGGACGAATGGAACACCCGGCAGCATGCCAAATCCGGTCTCACCGGGCGGGTGCGCAACAGCACCCTGAACGAAGCGCAGGCCGAGTCGCAGACGCTCGCGTTCCTGGCGCAGTATGTCCCGGCGAATACCTCCCCGATGTGCGGCAACAGTATCTGCCAGGACCGGCGGTTTCTCGCGCGCTGCATGCCGGAGCTGGAACGTTATTTCCACTACCGTAACCTCGACGTGAGTACCCTCAAGGAGCTGGCCATGCGCTGGTCACCGGAGATAGCCCGGGGATTCAGGAAGGAAAGCACCCATCTGGCGCTGGACGATGTCCGGGATTCCATCCGTGAATTGCAGTATTACCGGGAGCACTTATTCAAGCTGTAATGGCGGTTTCCATCTGACCGGGTGTTACGCCCCGGCGCGGAGGCCCGGCACGAGCAGCCGGATAGTCTGGAATCGCGGCGAGGACGCCGCTCCTTGTCAACTGGCGATGTTCCTACACCTCAAGCGGCAGCTCGGGCTGGTTGCCCCAGTCCGACCAGGAGCCGGCATAGCCTTTTATCTGGGGGTAGCCGAGGTGTTTGAGCACGAGGTAAGTGTGTGCCGAGCGGTGATGGGTCTGGCAGTAGGTAATGACCTCCCGCTCCGGTGTGATGCCGATGGCCGACAGCAGCTGGCGAAGTTCGGCATCCGGTTTGAAACGCAGGTTACGCTGCTGGTCCATGGTACTGGTCCATTCCAGGTTGACGGCCCCCGGAATATGTCCGGCCCGTTCGGCGTACTTCCTGATACCGTGGTATTCATCCGGGCTGCGCACATCCAGCAAGGCAGTCGCCGTTGAATCCAGCCGATCGAGGATGTACTCGCGGGTGGCAAGGGGGGCGTCATTGTGTCTCACCTGGAACGTGGCGGGTGTCGGGGTGACCGGGGTGTTGTCGCAGGGATGCCCCTCGTTGGCCCAGGCATGCAGTCCGCCGTTCAGCAGAGACAGGTGTTGATGCCCGGCGATTTCCAGGGTCCACAGCAGGCGCGCGGCACGTCCACCGCCTTCGTCATCGTAGGCCACGATGTGGATGTCTCGGTGGCACCCCGCTGCGGATAGCACACCCTGCAGTGTGGCATCGTCCGGCAGCAGCCCCATCACCGGCTTGTTCGCAGCGACGATGTGCGCATAGTCGAGGTGTACGGCACCTGGAACATGCAGCTTCCCGTAGGTTTCCGCCTTGCTGAGGTCAATAATCAGAAATTCATTGGAACCTATTGTATTTTCAAGAATATCAGGTTCGATTAACAGCGGTACATCAGCCATGATTCATCCATTCTCCGGGATCAGTGGTTCCAGCAGTTCTATCCAGTGGCGGACGGGAATGCGGGCATGACCGGCCAGGTGGGCGAGACAGCCGATATTGGCAGTGGCGATGACCGCAGGGTCGTCCGCCTCCAGTGCCGTAAGCTTGCTGTCCCGCAATTGCGCGGCCAGTGTCGGCTGCAGGATAGAATAGGTGCCGGCCGATCCGCAACACAGATGCGCATCGGCCACCGGTAACAGTACATAGCCTGATTTGACCAGCAAGTCCTCGACAACCCCGTTGAGGCGTTGTGCGTGTTGCAGGCTGCAGGGCGAGTGAAAGGCAACTTTCTGTGCGCTGCTGGTCGGGGGCAGCCGCCCATTCGGCAGTTCAGCGCGGATGACCTCGCTGAGATCCCTGGCCAGTGCGCCGACACGGGCGGCCCTGGCGGCGTAGCGGGTATCGTACGCCAGCAGTCGACCGTATTCCTTGACCTGCGGTGCGCAACCGCTGGCGGTAATCACGATGGCCTCGGCGCCGGCCTCGATGGCCGGCCACCAGGCATCGATGTTGTTGCGCATGAACTTCCGGGCTTCCGCCGTCGCACCCAGGTGCTGACTGAGCGCGCCGCAACAGCCGCTGCCGGCGGCACTGACCGTGCGGATACCGAGTGCGTCCAGCACCCGCCGCGTGGCGGCGTTGATTTGCGGCGCGAGTGCCGGTTGCACGCAGCCCTCCAGCAGTACCATGCTGCGCGGGTGTTGCCGGCCGGGGGTCGGGGGTATGCGCGATGCACGGGGCATAAGGCTGCGCCGCAGTTTTGCCGGTAGCACGGGACGCAACATCTGCCCCGTGCGGTACAGCGGTGCGAAGCGCTGCGGGTTGGTTAACAACTTGCGCAGGCCCCAGCGCAGCAACCGCTGCGGCACGGATCGCGGGACTGCCTGTTCGACCCGTTCGCGTCCGGTTTCCAGCAGGCGATGATAATCCACGCCGGAGGGGCAGGTCGTTTCACACGCCCGGCAGGTCAGACAGCGGTCGAGGTGAAAGCGCGTGCGGGCCGAGGGTGGTTGCCCCTCCAGGGCCTGTTTGATGAGGTAGATGCGTCCCCGCGGTCCATCGAGTTCATCGCCGGTCAGCTGATACGTCGGGCAGGTGGCGTTGCAGAAGCCGCAATGCACACAGTTGCGCAGGATTTCGTCGGCCTCCCGGCCCGCGTCGGTCTGCAGCAAGTGTTCCGGCAGCGAGGTTTGCATCAGAGTTCCGCGTACATCCGGCCGGGATTGAGAATTCCGGCGGGGTCAAAGCTGCGCTTGAGTCGCTGGTGCAGCGCCAGCAGTGGTGCCGGCAGGGGGTGAAATACCGCGTCCCGGTCGCCGCCGCTAAACCGGGTGGCATGGCCGCCGGCGCCGGCGGCACTGTGGCGCACCGCGGCAGCCGGCAGGCGGGTCTTGAGCCAGCGTTGGGCGCCGCCCCAATCGACCAGGCAGTCGCCGTCGAGATCCAGCGGTGCCGTGGCGGGCGGGACCGACAGACGCCACAGGGGGCGCGGGTCAAGAAACAGGGGGTGGCGGTGTTCCCGCAGGTCTTCCCAGAACCGGCCTGCTTCGGGCAGCTCCTCGCCGCCGAGTTTTTTCGCAGCGGCCAGCACGCCACGTTCGAACCCGGACAGGCGGACCGTCAGCCTTTGCCCGTGATAACAACCGGCCGACAGGGGGAGCGGTTGTCCGGCCCAGCGGTTCAGCAGGCGGATGGCAGCGGCCGGTGTGGCTTCCTGCTGCAGGGTGATTTCATGCTGGGGGCGCGGCAGTACCTTCAGGGTAATGTCGAGCAGGACCGCCAGGGTCCCCAGGGACCCCGTGAGGGTGCGCGCCACATCGTAACCGGCCACGTTTTTCATTACCTGGCCGCCAAAACGCAGCAGTTCCCCCTTGCCGTTGAGGCAGGTAATACCCAGTACATAATCGCGTGCCGCCCCCGCATAGGGCCGGCGCGGACCCGAGAACCCGCAGGCGATAGTGCCCCCGAGGGTGGCGCCGGTACCGAAGTGCGGTGGTTCGAAGGGCAGCCACTGGTTTTCCTGTTCGAGTACGGTTTCCAGCTCCGTCAGCGGCGTGCCGGCGCGGGCCGAGATAATGAGTTCGCTGGGTACATGAGTAAGGACGCCGGTGTATTCCTGGATGCTGAATGCCGTGCCGATGATTTCCCTGCCGTAAAAACGCTTGCTGTTGCCGCCGCAGATGGAGAGTGCGGTAGTGCTGGCAGTGGCCGCTTGCAGGGTGTCCTGGAATGACTGAATAAGGTTCATGGGTTCAGGGTTTGTCACCTGTTCAACCGGCGATGTTGCATATCACCGGCGGCTACGCTACGGCATTAACCGGATTACTGCTGGACTGCACCGTGGCGATGCTATTAACGAGTTCATCAGTTAGCCGACATGCTCATCCGTGGGACGCCGCCGTAAACACATCCCTGCAGGCTTGACGGCAGCATCCCTGCTGCCGACACTCACGGATCAGCATGTCGGCTAACTTACGTTCTCCTTGGTCACGACAGCTATAGCGGAGTCAGCGTATTTGTGCAGTCTGCCATGCCGATCAAAACCGTTCCAGTTCCGGGTGTGGCAACCGGCCATCGTGTACATGCATGGCCCCGAATTCTGCGCAGCGGTGCAGCGTCGGGATCGCCTTGCCGGGGTTCAGCAGGCCCTGCGGATCGAAGGCGGCTTTCACGGCATGGAATTGCGACAGTTCGGCGCTGTTGAACTGCACACACATCTGGTTGATCTTTTCCAGACCTACGCCGTGCTCGCCGGTAATGGTTCCGCCAACGGCCACGCATAACTCGAGTATCCTGCCGCCCAGTTCCTCGGTGCGTTCCAGTTCCCCGGGCCGGTTGGCATCGTAGAGTATCAGGGGATGCAGGTTGCCATCACCGGCATGAAACACATTGCAGACGGGCAGATCGTACTCCCGTGACAGGGCCGCGATTTTTTCGAGCACCTCCGCCAGGTAGCTGCGGGGAATCGTACCGTCCATGCAATAGTAATCCGGCGACAAACGGCCCATGGCCGGGAAGGCGGCCTTGCGGCCGGCCCAGAAACGCTGGCGTTCCGCTTCGGTATGCGAAACCTGCAGATCCGTTGCACCGGCGTTGCTGATGACCGCTTCGATACGCTCGATCTGTGCGGTAACGTCCGCGCGGCTGCCATCCAGTTCGCATAGCAGGATCGCCGCTGCATCTTCCGGATAGCCGGTGTGTACAAATTTCTCCACGGCACGTATTGCCGGCAGGTCGAGCAATTCCAGCCCCGCCGGGATGATGCCGCTGGCCATGGTTGCGGTAACGGCGGCTCCGGCGGCCTCGACGGAAGCGAAGGCGGCCAGGACCACGCGCGCCGATTCGGGTATCGGCAGCAGTTTTACCGTGATTTCGGTAATCACGCCCAGCATCCCTTCGGAACCGGTCAGCAAGGCGAGCAGGTCGAAGCCCGGGCTGTCCAGCGCCTGGCTGCCAATGGTCAATGGTTCGCCATCGATCATGAGTATCTCGAGTTGCTGGATGTTGTGCACGGTCAGGCCGTATTTAAGGCAATGCACACCACCGGCATTCTCCGCGACATTGCCGCCGATGGAACAGGCAATCTGTGAAGACGGGTCCGGTGCGTAGTACAGGCCGTAGGGTTCGGCGGCCCTGGAGATTGCCAGGTTGGTGACGCCGGGCTGGACGCGAGCGGTCCGGTTGGCGGTGTCGATCCCGAGTATCCGCGTGAAGCGCGCCAGGCTCAGCAGTATACCCCCGGACAGTGGCAGTGCACCGCCGGACAAGCCGGTTCCGGCGCCACGTGCAACCACCGGGATATGGTTGGCGGCGCACAATGCAAGTGTTGTCCGTGTCTGTTCCAGTGTTTCGGGGATAACGACCGCCAGCGGCAGGTTCCGGTAGGCGGACAGGGCATCGCATTCATAGGGGCGCAGATCCTCCGGGTGGGAGAGAACGCACTGTGCTGGCAGGCGCCGGTGCAGAAGTGACAGGAATGCATCGTTGGTCATGCGGGTCTATACACTGTCTGTGTGTAATGTAATCAAAAATTGTGCCAGCGCCGGTTTACCGGCCTGATCAAGAAATGACGGTCAACGCCGATAGTTTTCCCGCTACTATAATGCATCACCAGTGTATAGAGGCAGATTAATTACACATCATGTTATGATCCAGCGGTGAGATGCACTCTGCGACAAATTGACTACTGCGGTATTCCATCACGCACCTTTGCGGGCCTGATGGAATTGTATGAATCCAACTATATTCGCCTGCGTAACCTGGTCCCCGACCCGGAGGCACTGCCGGCCGTCACTATCTCACGGGTATCGGGTGTGCTTGATCTTCATTTGCATATCGTCGAACGCTGTAAATTCACCACCACCTGTAATCTGACCTATGTATTTCAGGATGAACGGGGTTTCTTTCCGGCCCCCGATCTTCGGGTGCGTATCTATCACGATGCACAGGTGGGTGAGGTGATTGCCTGCGGTCGGCGCCGTGGTCTGCGCCATGCGGATTACAATCGCATGCAGCACAGCTACTCGCTGGAAGAGAAATGGCGCATGAACCGGTTCCTGCAGAAATGGCTGGGCTACTGCCTGAGGCAGGGACATCGCTTCAATCCCCGGCTGGCGACCTGTATCAGCCCCGAATCCGCAGATTCCATTGAAGAAAATCTGCTTATAGCTGAATCCTGAAGAACTTTTCGCTAATATTTCCGTCTGGCGAAAGGCCAGTTATCACTTGATAGTTATCGCCGAGTATCGCATACTCAGTACCTGAGTGAATTACTAGGTATTTACGCGCTGTTTCGGGTGCTTCCCGGGTAATTAACCAGGATTGCTATCATGCGGTTATCTACAAAAGGGCGTTATGCAGTCACGGCCATGCTGGAGCTTGCCATTCATGACGGCGAGGGCCCTGTCACGCTGGCGGATATTTCCGAAAGGCAGGGTATATCACTATCCTATCTGGAACAGTTGTTCGCCCGGCTGAGAAAGAACCATCTGGTTAAAGGCCTGCGCGGCCCCGGCGGTGGTTACCGGTTGTCCCGGCGCCCGGAAAATATCTCCGTCGCGGACGTGATCTCCGCAATCGGCGAGGGGACCGATGCCACGCTGTGCGAGGGCGCGGAAGATTGCCAGGACGGCGAACGCTGCCTTACCCATGCACTCTGGACCCGGCTTGGTAACGAAATCCATGCTTTTCTCAACGGCATCACGCTGGCCAGTTTTCTGGAACGCAGTGAGGCCAGGGACGCACCGGTGCCACGCCAAAAAGCTGACCGGCTGAAGATGGCGGCCCCCCGGTTGAACAAAACATTGGCTTGACGATTAACAGATTGATATATCCTGGCAGGGTTTAATGTATGAATATCAGCATCCCGATTTATATGGACTACTCGGCGACTACCCCGGTGGACGAGCGGGTCGCCGAAAAGATGTGTGCCTATCTTACCCGGCAGGGGCAGTTCGGTAATCCGGCATCACGCTCCCATGAGTTTGGCTGGAAGGCCGAGGGGGCGGTCGAGGAAGCGCGTGCCCGGGTTGCGGCACTGATCAACGCCAACCCCAAGGAAATCATCTGGACTTCGGGTGCCACCGAGTCGGATAACCTGGCCATCAAGGGCGCCGCCCATTTCTACCGAAAGGGCGGCAAGCATATTGTCACGCTGAAGACCGAGCACAAGGCGGTGCTGGATTCCTGCCGCCAGCTGGAGCGGGAAGGTTATGAGGTGACCTACCTGGATCCCGAACCGAACGGAATACTGGACCCGGACAAACTGGAGGCCGCCTTGCGGGCGGATACCATTGTGGTGTCCGTGATGCACGTCAACAACGAGATTGGCGTGATTCAGGATATCGAGGCCATTGGAGCGTTGTGCCGTGAACGCAGGATAATCTTCCATGTGGATGCGGCGCAGAGCGCGGGCAAGATTCCCATCGATATGGAACAACTTCAGGTTGACCTGATGTCTTTCTCGGCACACAAGATTTACGGTCCCAAGGGGATTGGTGCGCTGTACGTGCGCCGCAAGCCGCGCGTGCGCCTGGAGGCGCAGATGCATGGCGGAGGTCATGAACGCGGTTTGCGCTCCGGGACGCTGCCGACCCACCAGATCGTCGGTATGGGCGAGGCCTTTCGCATCGCAAGGGAAGAGATGGCCGAAGAGGAGATCCGCATACGGGCGCTGCGCGACCGCCTGTGGAGCGGCCTGAGTGATATGGAAGAGGTCTATCTCAACGGGGACGAGGAGCAACGCGTGCCGGGCAACCTGAATGTCAGCTTCAATTACGTCGAAGGCGAAAGCCTGATCATGGCACTCAACGACATGGCGGTTTCCTCCGGATCCGCCTGCACCAGTTCCAGCCTGGAACCCTCCTATGTCCTGCGGGCGCTCGGCAGAAACGATGAGCTTGCCCACAGTTCCATACGCTTCACCATCGGTCGCTATACCACAGCGGAGGAAGTCGACTATATTGTCGCGCGTATCCATGAGAAGGTGGGCAAGCTGCGTGACCTGTCACCCTTGTGGGATATGTACAAGGAAGGGATCGATCTCGATTCAGTCCAGTGGGCGGCGCACTGAGAGGCCGGCACCATGAGCATTACACTGACAGCGGCAGCGGCGGATCGGGTAAGACAGTTTCTTGGCAATAGAGGCAAGGGGGTAGGGCTGCGCCTGGGAGTAAAGACCACCGGCTGCTCCGGGATGGCCTACATCATGGAATATGCCGATGCACTCGAGGCAGACGATATTGTCTTCGAGGATCACGGTGTGAAACTCATTGTCAGCCCGAAGAGCCTGGTATACCTCGATGGCACCGAACTGGACTATACCCGGGAGGGGCTCAACGAGGGTTTCAAATTCAACAACCCCAATGTCAAGGATATGTGCGGTTGCGGGGAAAGTTTCAACGTCTGATGCCGGCATCCGGCTGACCCTGTCCTGCTGTTTCTGCTTTATCCGCTTATGGCTGTGGACCTGACATCCTCCCATTTCGAGCTATTCGGACTGCCGCAGTCATTTGCACTTGACCGGGAGCTGCTGGACAGCCGCTACCGTGAGCTGCAGCGCACCGTCCATCCGGACCGCTTTGTGAATGCCGGCGAGCAGGAGCGCAGGCTGTCCCTGCAACGGGCAGCGCAGATTAACGAGGGCTACCGGATACTGAAGGATCCGTTACGGCGCGGGCGTTACCTGCTGGAACTGAAAGGTTATCCCTTCAGTGACGAGCAGCACACTACCAATGACACGGAGTTTCTGACGGAGCAGATGGAATTGCGCGAGGCGCTCGCCGGGATCCGGACGGCCGCGGATCCATTTATGGCGCTCGGCAGCCTGATGGACCGGATCGATGCGGATTTCGCGGCCCTGACCGGAGCATTGGAGGCGGGTTTTACCGGCAATGGCAGTGACCGGACGGATGCCGTGGCTGCCACCCTGATGAAGATGCAGTTCTTCCGCCGCCTGCAGGAAGAGGCGCTGGAACTGGAAGCGTTACTCGAGGATGAGCAGGTTTAACGGCCGGCATGCCAGCCGCCGTAGCCACTACATTTGTCTGCCGGCATAGCAGAGCGAAATCAACATGGCACTTTTGCAGATATCCGAACCAGGAGAATCCACCGCGCCACACCGGCACCGTCTGGCGGCCGGAATTGATCTCGGCACCACCAATTCACTGGTGGCAAGCGTGCGCAGTGGCGTCCCGGAAACCCTCCCGGATGCGGAGGGGCAGCACCTGCTGCCGTCCGTGGTGCGCTATCGTCAGGACGGCGTACCGGTGGTGGGGGCGGCGGCCCTGTCTGCGGCGACGCAGGACCCGCTCAATACCATTGCATCCGTCAAACGACTCATGGGCCGCGGTGTCGAGGATGTCAAGAGTGCCGGTTCCCATCTGCCCTATGACTTTGTTCCCGGTGCCAGCGGCATGCCGCTGCTGCACACGGCAGCGGGTGACGTAAGTCCGGTCGAGGTGTCGGCGGAAATCCTGCAGGTGCTGCGGGCGCGTGCCGAGCAGACCCTCGGCGGGGAGCTGCAGGGTGTGGTCATCACCGTACCCGCGTATTTCGACGAGGCCCAGCGACAGGCCACCAAGGACGCCGGACGTCTCGCCGGCCTGCACGTGCTGCGCCTGCTGAACGAACCGACGGCGGCGGCCGTGGCCTATGGACTAGACCAGGATGCCGAAGGGATCACCGCTATCTACGACCTGGGAGGGGGCACCTTTGACATCTCGATCCTGCGCCTGACCCGGGGGGTCTTCGAGGTCATGGCAACCGCCGGTGATACCGCGCTGGGCGGTGATGATCTCGACCGCAGCGTCGCGCGCTGGATCATGGAACAGGCAGGGATCGAGGACGATGCCGGGCATGGACATATGCGTCACCTGATGCAGACCGCACGTGCCACCAAGGAGACCCTGACACACCAGCAGAGCGTGGAAATCGACATCGAGCGTGAGGACGGTTCAACCTGGAGCGGGGAGTTGTCACGGGAGCGATTTGAGGAACTGATCGGACCACTGGTGCAAAAGACGCTGAGCCCCTGCCGGCATGTCCTGCGGGATGCCGGGATCCGGGCCGGCGAGGTACAGGCGGTGGTGATGGTGGGCGGATCGACCCGGGTACCACTGGTGCGCCGGCGGGTTGCCGAATTTTTCGGACGTGAGCCGCTGGTGGATATCGATCCCGACCGGGTGGTTGCGGTCGGTGCGGCGATCCAGGCGGATATCCTGGCCGGCAACAAGCCGGACGATGAAATGCTGTTGCTGGATGTGATCCCGCTGTCGCTCGGACTGGAGACCATGGGCGGATTAGCGGAGAAAATCATCCCGCGCAATACCACGATCCCGGCGGCACGGGCACAGGAGTTCACCACATTCCGGGACGGACAGACCGCGATGTCATTGCACGTCTTCCAGGGTGAGCGCGAACTGGTGAGTGACTGCCGTTCGCTGGCACGGTTTGAACTGCGTGATATCCCGCCCATGACGGCCGGTGCCGCCCGGATCCGGGTGACCTTCCAGGTGGATGCCGACGGACTGCTGAATGTCACGGCGGAGGAACAGGTCACCGGTGTCAGAAGCAGCATCGAGGTCAAGCCGTCCTATGGGCTCAGTGACGGCGAAATCGAGCGCATGCTGAAGGATTCCCTTGCCTGTGCGCAGGAAGACATGGAAGCCCGCCGCCTGCGTGAACAGCAGGTCGAGGCCGATCGGGTGCTGGAAGCCTTGCAGGCCGCGCTGGCCCGGGACGGTGATGAATTGCTGGAGGCGGAGGAGCGTGCGCGGATCGAGGAAGCGGCACGCGAGCTGGAGCAACAGCGCAGTGGCTCCGATTATCGCACCATCCGGCGGGCAATCGAGGCGGTGGATAAGGCCAGCACCGAGTATGTTGCACGTCGTATGAACGCGAGCGTTCGCAAGGCCATGGCAGGACACCGCGTGGATGAGTTCAAATCAACCTGACGGATTCGTGGAATGTTATTCGGGCTCGCCTTGCAGGGAGTAGATGCGTCAGCGGACATTGTGTCGCCGGGGCCGCCTTCACTACAATCCGGCAGGTCCGGCACCCTGTCGCCGACACTCCCGGGATTCCGCATCAACGCAGGTTAAATACGGATTACACACAGTTATGCCGCAGCTGATATTTTTACCACACGAGGAAATTTGTCCGGATGGGGCGGTAATCGAGGCCGAACGCGGGACCTCGATCTGCGATGCAGCCCTGCAGCACGGCATCGATATCGAGCATGCTTGCGAGAAATCCTGTGCCTGCACGACCTGTCATGTTTATATACGGGAAGGTGGTGAATCGCTGAACGAGGCCGAGGAGGAAGAGGATGACCTGCTGGACAAGGCCTGGGGCCTGGAGCCGGATTCCCGGCTGAGTTGTCAGGCGATCGTCGATGACCGGGATCTGGTGATCGAAATACCGAAGTACACCATCAACATGGTGAGTGAGAATCATTGAGGTCATGGCCATCGACAACCCGCCGGGAAGAAGGGCTGTCGCGGGCGGACTGCCTGGTTTTCCGGGGGCCCGGCGAAGATCAACTTGAAGGGGGAATTATGGGGCTCAAGTGGACCGATTCACTGGATATTGCCATCGAACTGGATGCGGCTTACCCCGATGTGGATCCACGCTATATAAATTTCGTTGACCTGCACGGATGGGTCATGGGGCTGGATGAATTTGACGACGATCCCGAACACAGCGGTGAGAAGATCCTTGAAGCCATCCAGATGGCCTGGATCGAGGAGCGCGAATAATCCGTATTATGAAAATTATGTAATATATTGTTATATATGTAAAAAAATACAAAGTCAGTCACGGGCAATGCCCCTGCAAACGACGTCCGGGTGTGCCCCGTTGTCCGGTGCCACGTTTCCTTACCTCCGGCAACCTTGTATATTACGCGGCCTTGTTCCCGCCGGATGGTAATTCCGCTGGCAATAGTCTTCGGGCAGTCATGACTGCCCGCGTCCATTATTATACTGAACGGGGGTGGACCGTGGCTGTAAGAAATCGCCTGCATCGCAGTGAACTGGCTGTTCCCGGCAGTAATACCCGCATGCTTTCGAAGGCGCCGACCGCCGGTGCCGATGTGGTGTTTCTGGACCTGGAGGATGCCGTGGCGCCGGATGACAAGGCGCAGGCCCGCAAGAATGTCATCGAGGCCCTGAACGACATGGACTGGTCGCAGTGTGCGGTTTCGGTCCGTATCAACGGGCTGGATACGCATTACTGTTACCGTGACATCGTGGACGTGGTGGAACAGGCTGGCGACAAGCTCGACACCATCCTGATCCCGAAGGTCAATACGCCCGCGGACATTTTGTTTGTCTCCACCCTGCTCGAACAAATCGAGGCGGCAAGGGGCTACGCCCCGATCAATATTCACATCCTGATCGAAACCGCCATGGGGATGGCGAATGTCGAAAGCATTGCCCGGACCTGTCCGGAGCGGCTGGAAGCGATGGTTTTCGGGGTGGCGGATTACGCCGCCTCCACCCAGGCACGTACCACGCAGATGGGTGGTGCCAATCCGGATTATGCCGTGTTGACCCATCCGGATGAGGCCGGCAACCGGGATCGCCACTGGGGTGACCAGTGGCATTTCGCCATCTCGCGTCTGGTGGTGGCCTGCCGCGCCTGGGGCCTGCGCCCCATTGACGGCCCTTTTGGTGATTTCCAGGATCCGGATGGCTTTGTTTCCGTGGCCCGTGGGGTGGCGGCACTGGGTGTCGAGGGAAAATGGGCGATTCATCCGTCACAGATTGAGCTGGCCAACCAGGTATTTACACCACCCGCGTCCGAAGTGGACCGGGCACGCCGAATTCTGGTTGCCATGAAAGAGGCCGCCAGGGAAGGGCGCGGCGCCGTGTCGCTCGACGGGCGCCTGATCGATGCCGCCTCGTTGCGACAGGCACAGGTGATGGTAGACAAGGCCGACCAGATTGCAGCCTCGCTGGCCGGCCGTTCATGCTGATGACAATCAGGAGTTGCTACCATGAATATTCATGAATACCAGACCAAGGAATTGCTGAAACGCTACGGTGTCCCGGTGCCGGAAGGGCAGGTGGCGTATACCGTGGATAACGCTGTGACGGCCGCGGAAGACCTCGGCGGTGAACGCTGGGTAATCAAGGCCCAGATCCATGCCGGCGGGCGTGGCAAGGGCGGCGGTGTTCGGGTGGCCGAGTCACTGAATGAGGTCCGGGATATCACCGACCAGCTGATCGGCAGCAACCTGGTGACTCCGCAGACCGGCACGAACGGGCGGCTGGTGCATCGGGTGCTCATCGAACAGGCCTGCGATATCCGCAAGGAATACTACCTCGGGCTGGTGATCGATCGCGCCACCCAACGGATCACGCTGATCGCCTCATCATCGGGAGGAATGGAAATCGAGGAAGTGGCGCGCGCCCACCCGGAACAGATCATTCGGGAAACGGTAGACCCTGCCGTCGGTCTGCTGGATTTCCAGTGTCGCAAGGTCGCTGCTGGAATCGGCCTGCGGGGCCGGCAGATCCATGCCTCGGTCAAGTTGATGAAGGCCCTGTACCGCTGCTTTCGCGACAAGGACGCACTGCTGGCCGAGATCAATCCGCTGGCCGAAGTCGATGGCAGTGCCCTGATGGCAGTGGATGCCAAGATGTCTTTCGACGGCAATGCCCTGTACCGTCGCCAGGAAATCACCGAACTGCGCGATTTCGATGAGGAGGACCCCAAGGAAGTCGAGGCCACCGGACACGGACTGAACTACATCGCACTGGATGGGAACGTGGGCTGCATTGTAAACGGTGCCGGCCTCGCCATGGCCACCATGGATGCCATCAGCTTTCACGGTGGCAAGCCGGCAAACTTTCTCGATGTCGGCGGTGGTGCCTCGCCCGAGAAGGTGGGCAATGCATTCCGGATCGTGCTGCAGGATCCGAACGTAAAGATCATCCTGGTGAATATATTTGCCGGCATCAATCGCTGCGACTGGATTGCGGAAGGGCTGGTGCAGGCGATGCGCGACCTCCATATCCAGGTACCCATCGTGGTGCGCCTGGCCGGTACCAATGTCGAAACGGGCCAGGCCATTCTCAAGGCGTCCGGCTTCCCGTTTGTGATGGCGGAAAATCTCGATGATGCGGCGACCCGGGTCATGACCGTGCTGGGAGGGCACGCGGCATGAGTGTCTTCGTTCACCAGAGTTCCCGCGTCATTATCCAGGGCTTTACCGGCCAGCACGCCACCTTCCATGCGGAAGAGTCCATGCAGCACGGAACCCGGGTGGTGGGTGGTGTCACACCCGGCAAGGGCGGCATGCAGCATCTTGATTTGCCGGTATTCGATACCGTACAGCAGGCGGTTCAGGAAACCGGTGCCGATGTCAGCGGCATCTTCGTACCGCCGCCGTTTGCCGCCGATGCCATTATGGAGGCACTGGAGGCGGGTATCGGTGTGATTGTCGTGATTGCCGATGGCATCCCGGTGCAGGATATGGTTCGTGTCAAACGCTACGCAGCGGACAAGGATGCCATTATCATCGGCCCCAACACACCGGGGATCATCACGCCGGGGGCGTGCAAGGTCGGCATTATGCCCTCGCACATCTATACCCCGGGGCGAATCGGTGTGGTGTCCCGGTCCGGGACACTGAACTACGAGGCCGTGCAGCAGATGACAGCGCTGGGCATGGGACAGTCGACCTCCGTTGGCATCGGTGGTGACCCGGTGAACGGGACGGACTTTGTCACGGTGCTGCGCGCTTTCGAGGCAGACCCCGACACCGATGCCGTGATCATGATCGGCGAGATCGGTGGTCCGCAGGAAGTCGATGCCGCACGCTGGGCGCGGGAGAACATGCGCAAGCCGGTGGTTGGCTTCGTGGCCGGTGTATCGGCACCTCGCGGACGCCGCATGGGGCATGCGGGCGCCATTATCTCGGGCCAGGCCGATACGGCGAATGCCAAGATGGATCTCATGGAAGAACTCGGCGTGCACGTGGTGCGCAACCCGGCATTGATCGGCGCAACCGCCCGCCGGGTGTTTTCCTGAATCAGTACTTTTATGAGGTTTTGCCGCAGGGATTGCCACAAGCACCGGGTTGGCGGACTGCGACAGGCTTCACCGGGTATTGCGTGAGCCCTGAGGCGGGGGATCTTCCGGGGAGCGATGTATCCCGGTGCAGGAACGCTGCCGCGCGGGTATCCTTGCCTGCAGGCCGTTATCAGCGTTAAACTGCGGGTTACAAATATTCACTAACCTCCCGTTTTATTGCGGGTTTCTTTTTATCGGGGAATACTGGTATGGCAATCGAACGGACTTTTTCAATCATCAAGCCGGATGCGGTGGCAAAAGATATCATCGGTGAAATCTACAGCCGCTTCGAAAAGGGCGGGTTGCGGATCATTGCGGCGAAGATGTTGCACCTGACGCGGGAGCAGGCGGAGGGATTTTACGCCGTGCATCGGGAACGGCCCTTCTACCCGGACCTGGTGGAATTCATGACCTCCGGACCGGTCATGGTGCAGGTGCTGGAGGGTGAGAATGCTATCATGAAAAACCGTGAACTGATGGGTGCGACCAACCCGCAGGATGCCGCTCCCGGCACCATCCGTGCCGATTTTGCCGAGACCGTGGACGAGAATGCCGTGCATGGATCCGATGCAGCGGAGACCGCGGCAGTGGAAATCGACTTTTTCTTTGGCGCAGACGGTCTCTGTCCCCGCACCCGCTGAGGGGAATGCACAGGGATCCACCGCTGGACCGGGATATGACGAACACACCGCTAACAGACCTGCTGGAACTGGACCGTGACGGGCTGGAGTCCTACTTCGCTGCGCGCGGGGAAAAACCGTTTCGGGCTGCCCAGTTGATGAAATGGATCTACGGGCAGTGCGTTACCGATTTTGACGCCATGACCAACCTCGGCAAGGGATTACGTGCCGACCTGCGGGAGAATACGCGCATCCGGCTGCCGGAGGTGGTGACCGACCGGCTTTCCGATGACGGATCACGTAAATGGCTGCTGCGCCTCGCGGACGGTAACTGTATCGAGACCGTATTCATCCCGGAGGCCGGGCGGGGCACGCTGTGTGTATCGTCGCAGGTCGGCTGTGTACTCAATTGCAGTTTCTGTTCCACTGCACAGCAGGGTTTTAACCGCAACCTGACCAGCGGAGAGATCATCGCACAGCTGTGGGTGGCGTCTGCCGCACTGGGAAACCGCCCGGATGGTACCCGCCTGATTTCCAATGTGGTCATGATGGGAATGGGGGAACCGCTGCTCAACTATGACCATGTGCTGCGCGCCATGCGGCTGATGCTGGACGATTTCGGCTATGGCCTGTCGAAGCGCCGGATTACGCTCAGCACCGCCGGCATCGTGCCGGCCATTCGGCAGTTACGGGAAGACTGCGATGTCAGCCTGGCCGTTTCCCTGCATGCCCCGGATGACCGGTTGCGCAACGAGCTGGTTCCACTGAACCGGAAATACCCCATTGGGGAGCTGTTGTCCGCCTGTCAGGCGTATGCCGGTGACGGCCGGCGCCGGGTGACCTTCGAATATGTACTGCTGTCGGGAGTCAATGACAGTGATGCACAGGCACGCCAGCTGCTGCGCCGTCTGGAAGGCATACCGGCGAAGGTGAATCTGATTCCCTTCAATCCATTTCCGCAGACCCGCTACCGGCGCAGTCCGCAGGCCCGCATTGACCGGTTTTTCGAAATCCTCAACCGGGCGGGCATCGTGACTATTACCCGCAAGACCCGCGGCGATGATATCGACGCGGCCTGCGGGCAACTGGCCGGCCGGTTTCGGGACCGTACCCGGCGGCGCAGTCGCCATCTTTCAGCACCACCGGAAACGCACACATGATCCGCTACCCGTACCGCTTGTTGCCGGCAATCCTGGTGTTCGGCCTGGTTGCCTGCACTAGTACCGGCCCGACAAGAGAAGAGGACCGGCAAAAGCTCAGTCGTGCCGCCGCGACCAATGTCCAGCTGGGCATTGAATACCTGCGTGACGGAAACCCCGAGGTGGCCATGAACAAGTTCCAGAAGGCCATCGAGCAGGACCCGGACCTGCCCGCTGCCTACGATGCCATAGCCGTTCTCTACGAGCGGCTTGGCGAGGACGAACTGGCGAGGAAAAATTTCAAAAAAGCCCTCAAAATGGACCCGGACAGCTCGCGGACGCATAACAATTACGGTAATTTTCTTTGCCAGCAGGGGGACTATATCGAGGCCGAGGAGCATTTCAATGCCGCCGCGAGCAATCCGCTTTATGACCAGATTCCAGGTGCACTGACCAATGCCGGCGTCTGCGCCAACCGGGTACCGGACCCCGACAAGGCCGAAGAGTATTTTCACAAGGCACTGGAATATGATCCTGAATATACACCGGCACTGCAGTTGATGGTCAGAACGCGTTTCCAGCAGGGCAATTACATGGGAGCACGCGGCTACCTGCAGCGCTATGAGGCCATAGCGCCGTACAATGCGGAAATCCTGTGGCTGGGAGTGCGCATCGAAACCGCGCTCGGGAACAAGGATGCCTCCGCCAGATATGCCCTGTTGCTGCGGAATAATTTTCCGGACAGCGAACAGGCCGGCAGTGTTCGGGAGTGGGAGCTTGAACGCCGCAGCCGGCAGTAGCAGCGAGGGCAGTAGCCACGTGGAAAACGGCAAGGATACCGCGATTGGTGCCCGGTTGCGCGCGGCGCGCAACCAGCGTGGGTTGCAAATCGAGACAGTCGCGGAGCAGTTGCACCTGGATACAGCGATCATCCGGGCCATCGAGTCCGAGGATAAAACGACCTTGCCGGCACCGATTTTTGTGCAAGGTTATGTGCGCAGTTACGCACGGCTGGTCGGGTTGCCGGAAGAGGAACTGGTGCAGCAGTATATTGCCCAGTGCAATGAACCACCACCGCTGGCGGCGATAGGCACGGACAGCAGGGTTCCCCTGGTCCGCCTGCCGTCTGCCCGTCTGGTTCGCAATGCGATCCTGATTCTGCTGGGGGGCATTCTGTTGTGGCTGGCCTACCCGTTGCTGGAACGCTTCATCGAGAATCGCAGTGGCATTGTCGAGGAACAGTTGCCGGGTCGCCTGGAATTGCCGCCGGCCTATGAAGACGAGACCCCACCGGTATCCTCCCGGCCGGCGGAATGAATGTAAATCCGGTGTCTGCCGGAAACCCGTAACAGGAAAATCATGGCCAAAACCATCCAGGCCGTACGCGGCATGAATGATATCCTGCCGGAGCAGTCGGCTGCCTGGCAATATCTGGAAGCCGTGTTGCGTGACGTGATCCACGCCCATGGCTATCGGGAAATACGCCTGCCGCTGGTGGAAAGAACCGGGTTGTTCAAGCGTTCCATTGGTGAGGTAACGGACATCGTCGAGAAGGAAATGTACACCTTCGAGGATCGCAACGGCGACAGTCTGACGTTGCGCCCGGAGGGTACGGCCGGCTGTGTGCGTGCCTGTATGGAGCATGGCCTGCTATATAACCAGGTGCAGCGTCTCTGGTATGCAGGGCCGATGTTTCGCCATGAGCGTCCCCAGCAGGGCCGTTACCGCCAGTTCCACCAGATCGGTGTTGAAGCCTATGGCATGGAAGGCCCTGATATCGATGCCGAGATCATTCTCATGACGGCGCAAATGTGGCAGGCACTGGGTCTCGAGCGGGTTGAACTGCAGATCAATTCACTCGGCACCACGGCATCCCGGGCGGCTTACCGTGGCGCCCTGGTCGAGTATTTCCGGGACTGCAGTGTGGATCTCGATACGGACAGCCGGCGGCGCCTGGAGAGTAACCCGTTGCGTATCCTCGACAGCAAAAACCCGGATATGCAGCACGTGATCGGTAACGCACCCCGGTTACCGGATTTTCTGGATGCGGACTCGCAGGCGCACTTTGCCGGCCTGCTTGCCCTGCTGGATGCGGCCGGTGTGGCCTGTACCCTCAACCCGCGCCTGGTGCGGGGGCTGGATTATTACAGCAACACCGTCTTTGAATGGGTTACCGACCGTCTCGGTGCACAGGGTACAATCTGTGCAGGTGGTCGCTATGACGGGCTGGTGGAATATCTCGGCGGGCGGGCCATCCCGGCAGTGGGATTTGCGCTGGGGCTGGAACGGTTGATCGCGCTGCTGAAAGCCACGGGCAGGCCTCTACCGGACGGTAATCCTCATGTTTATCTGGTCCTGGGGGGGGAACAGGGGATTCGCCGGGGCATGGTCTTCGCGGCGCAACTGCGTGCCCGGCTTGCGGGTCTACGCCTGCAGACCAACTGCGGTGACGGTAGCTTCAAGAGCCAGTTCAAGCGCGCCGACCGGAGTGGTGCCGGGATCGCACTCGTCATCGGTGATGATGAGGCCAGGCAGGGACTGGTAACCGTGAAGCGTTTGCGTGCCGGTGCGGAACAGGAAACCCTGCCGGAGGCAGCGGTAGCCCGACGACTCGCTGACCTGCTGGCGCTGGAAACGCCAGCAGGAGATTGAAACCCGTATCATATAAAATCAGTAACAACCCTTGCCGGCCCGGCAGCGCAAGGTCGTAACGTCTCCCGCAGGGAGCGTGGCCGGCAAGGCCGGTTCTTGATGTATTCGTTACCCCGGGCATTACAGGAGTGGTCGATGGAAACCAATCAGACAGAAGAGCAACAGATCGAGGCGGTAAAACAGTGGTGGAAAGAAAATGGCAGTTCCATTATAACCGGGTTGCTGCTGGGTGTTGCGCTATTGTTTGGTGCCAGATCCTGGTTCGCCTACCAGGAACGCACGGCCGAGAATGCCTCCAATGTCTATATCAACATGATGAGCGCACTTCGGGAAGACAATGAGACCCTCGTCAACCAGCAGGCCGCGGTGCTGATCGCGGATTACAGTTCGACACCCTATGCGACCCTGGCGGCCCTGGCATTGGCCAAAATCAGGCTGGAGCAGGGCGAGCTCGAAGCCGCCCGTACGCAGTTGCAGTGGGCTCTGGATAATTCCGGTGCGGACATGCTCCGGGAGGTTGTCCGGTTGCGCCTGGTCCGTGTCCTGATTGCCGCCGGGGATCTGGACGGTGCCGAGGCACTGCTTGGCCAGGCCCCGCCGGATACGGCATTCGGGCCTCTGCATAACGAACTCCAGGGAGATATTTATGCGGCGCGCGGCGCAGCCGAACGTGCCCGTGACGAATATGAACACGCACTGGTGCTCATGCAGGCCACGACACCGGAGCGTAATATCCTGCAACTGAAATACGAAAATACCCACCCTGGGGCTACCTCGGGAGAGAGCCCGTGAGACAGTGGCCTGGTGCCTTGCTGCTGATCAGCCTGCTGACTGGATGTTCTACGCTGTCAGGATGGATGGGTGATGATGACAATGCCGAACCACCGGCAGAACTCGAGGCGATCACCGCCAGCGTTACGCTGAAGGAATTATGGAGTACCCGGATCGGATCGGGAACGGACGGACAATTTGTCAACCTGGTACCCACCATTGCGGGGGCTTATCTGTTGCTGGCGGATCGCAATGGCAGGGTGGTCGCCCTGTCTGCGGAAACCGGCAAGGAACTCTGGGAAACGAAGACAGACAAGTCGATCTCTGCCGGTCCGGGTGCCGGTGAAGACCTGGTGTTGCTGGGTACCAGCGATGCCGAGGTACTGGCTCTGAATATTCTCGACGGTACGGTGGTCTGGGAAGCACCGGTAAGCAGCGAGGTGCTGTCGGTTCCGCAGATTGACCGCGGAATTGTGGTGGCGCAGACAGCGGATGGTCATGTGGCCGGACTCAGTGCCGTGGATGGTCATCAGCTGTGGACGTACGATCGTACTGTGCCGGTGCTTACCCTGCGTGGTACGAGTACCCCGGCGGTGGGCGGCGGCGTGGTCATCGCCGGTTTTGCCAGTGGCAAGGTGGCTGCCATCAGCGTGGAGAAGGGATTCGTGGCCTGGGAGACCAGTGTGGCTGTCCCCCAGGGGCGCTCCGAGCTGGAGCGTATGGTGGATGTCGATGATGATCCCATCGTCGTCGGGACGGCTGTCTATGTGGGCTCCTACCAGGGGCGGGTTGCAGTCATCGATATCCAGAACGGTAATCTCGGCTGGACACGGGACCTGTCTTCCTATGCCGGGCTGGGAGTGGATTTCGCGCAAGTCTATGTAAGCGGTGCGGACAGCTATATCTGGGCATTGACGCGCAGCGACGGTAACTCGGTGTGGAAGCAGGACAAGTTGCACAATCGTTCCGTTACCGCACCGGAGCCATTCAGTAATTATGTCGCAGTCGGAGATTTCGAGGGCTATCTGCACCTGCTGTCGCGCTATGACGGTCATTTTGCAGCCCGGGTCAAGGTTGACAGCAAGGGTATCAGTGCGCGCCCTCTGGCGGTGGAAGACGTTTTGTATGTATACGGTAACAGCGGTACGATCGCCGCCTACAAACTTGCGGACAGCTGATATCGCGCAGCCACATGCCGTGCCCGACGGTTTCGTTTTTCACTGATACATACACGTCATCCGTCACACCACACTGGATTCACAGGCAGTTCCATGATCCCGGTCATCGCCCTGGTAGGTCGGCCCAACGTCGGCAAATCGACCCTCTTCAATCGCCTGACCCGAACGCGCGACGCGCTGGTTGCCGCTGTGCCGGGGTTGACGCGTGACCGTAAATACGGTGATGGCAAAATCGGGGAGCGACCCTTTATTGCCGTGGATACCGGAGGTCTGTCGGGTAACCAGGAGGACCTGGAAGGTCTGATGACACGGCAGGCCTGGCAGGCGGTCGAGGAAGCGGATCTGGTTTTCTTTATGGTCGATGGGAGGAATGGCCTGACCGTCGAAGACGAGACCATCGCGCAAGCCCTGCGGCGTACCGGAAAGCCGCAGGTGCTGGTGGTCAACAAGACGGACGGGATGGATGCGGATGCGGCGCTGGCCGAGTTCTATCCCCTGGGCCTGGGTGAGCCACAGCCAATTTCCGCGAGCCACGGGCGGGGAGTGGAGCGGCTGGTGAACCTGGCGCTGCAGCGGCTGCCGCCCGACCCCGACAGCCGCCAGGCTGCGGCGGGTCCTGCTGAAGCAATACGCGTGGCTGTCGCGGGGCGCCCCAATGTCGGCAAGTCCACGCTTATCAATCGTTTGCTGGGTGAAGTACGGGTGCTGGTATTCGATCAGCCGGGTACAACGCGCGACAGTATTTTTATCCCGTTTGAGCATGCCGGTGTCGGCTACACATTGATCGATACCGCCGGTGTGCGTCGCCGGGCACGCGTCAGCGAAGGTATCGAGAAATTCAGTGTCATCAAAACACTGCAGGCCATTGATGCATCCAATGTAGTCATCCTGGTGCTGGATGCCCGCTCCGGCATCAGTGAACAGGATGCCAACCTGGCCGGATATATCGCCGAAAAGGGCCGGGCGCTGGTGCTTGCGGTCAACAAGTGGGACGGACTGGATTCACATGAACGAGCCCGTATCAGGAAGCAGCTGGAATTGAAGCTCCCGTTTCTCGACTTCGCCGAGACCCGTTTTATCTCGGCACTGCACGGCACCGGGGTCGGTGACCTGTTACCACAGGTGAAACGGGCGTATGACTCGGCCACGCGTGACCTGTCGACACCGGAGCTGTGCGCAATTCTCGAAGAGGCGTTGCAGGCACATCAGCCGCCGCTGGTCAGGGGACGCCGTATCAAGCTGCGCTATGCCCACCAGGGGGGGCGCAATCCGCCGGTGATCGTTATCCATGGCAACCAGACGGAGCGGGTGCCCGAGACCTACCGGCGTTATCTGGTGAACACCTTCCGTTCCAGGCTGAAGCTGTCGGGTACCCCGGTTCGTGTCGAGTTTCGCACCGGGACCAACCCCTACCGGCACAAGAGAAACCAGCTTACTCCCCGGCAGGTCAGTCGCAAGCGCCGCTTGATGAAACACGTCAAGCGCCGGCGCTAGCCCACCATTAACCGCGGACGCTGGTAGCGCTAGCCCGGATATCTCACCGGGATCCCGGATGCTGGCGCAGGAATCGGGTGTCTGGACGCCGCTCTGGAGCGAAAGTAGTAGCCGTAGCTACCACTTGAGTGAAGAGCAAGTCCAGGCGCACGAGGACCAGCCAGGGCCGGGATAGGCTTGGCCTGATAACACCATGTATTCTGACTGTTCTCCACTCTTTTCACTATCTCAATACATTACGATGATTCATCGCCGCCTGGTGAGAAATTCGGGCTAGTCGGTATATTCAAATAATTTAACCACCTTTTGCACGCCACCGACCTGGCGTGCGGCGTTGGTCACGGCGTCGGCTTCCTGGCGGGTCAGCAGACCCATCAGGTACACCACGCCGTTTTCGGTAACCACCTTGGTGCGCAGACCGTCATTGTCGTTTTCGCCGGTGATCCCCAGAATTTTCGCCTTGACCTTGCCGGTGATGATGGTGTCACTGCTGCGAGACATCAGGGAACTGGGTGCGGCAATCGTCATTTCATTGTGGATCAGGCGCACCTTGGGAACACTTTTGACCTTGGCTTCCGCCGCGGTACGCAACTGTTCGGTCGGCGCCTGGCCGACCATGAGCACCACCTCGTTGTAGCTGATGATGTTGATATGTATCTGGCTGTTGAGCTGCTTGTCATCGAAGATGGCAAGCCGGGCCTTCAATTCAATGCCCTCGTCATCGACGAACGTGCCGGCACTGCGTCGCGTGTAGACGGCGGCGCCTCCGGCCGCGGCGGCTCCCCCGACTACAATGGGTGCGCAACCATATACCAGGTTGGCAAGTATCAGCGCTGCAACAATTACTTTTACAAGTTTCATGTTTTACATCTCCTTTTCGGACAACAATGTATCAACCAGGTCACACAGGCAATGTATGACCAGAATATGGACTTCCTGGATGCGTGCCGTGGAGGTGCCCGGCACACAAATCTCGATATCTCCGCCCCGCAGCATCCCCGACGCCTTGCCGCCGTCACGACCGGACAACAGGATGACCTGCATGTCGCGGGATTGGGCCGCCTGGCAGGCAGCGAGGATATTTGCGGAATTTCCACTGGTGGATATCGCCAGCAGGACATCCCCTTCGTTTCCCAGTGCATGAATCTGCCTGGAGAATACCGCGATGAAATCATCGTCATTTGCAATGGAGGTTAGTGTTGAGCTGTCAGTGGTTAAGGCAATGACGGGCAGGCCCGGCCGCTGGATTTCGAAGCGGTTGAGCATCTCGGAGGAGAAGTGCTGGGCATCGCTGGCCGACCCCCCGTTGCCGCAGCTCAGCACCTTGCGGCCCGCGGTAAATGTCCGTGCCAGGGACTCCGCCGCACGGGCTATCCCGGGCGCGATCCCGTCCAGCGCCTGCTGTTTGATACGGACGCTTTCCGTAAAATTTTTCCGGATGCGTGTGCTCAGGTCCATCACTCGGACAGGCTCCTAGGCCTGGAAGGCATCCTGAATCCACAGGATATCCGGTTGCCCGGCAGCGCCGCTGACCGCGACCACGTCAAAGCGGCAGGGGCAACAGGCTGCCTGTGGATGGCGCTGCAGGTAATAGGCTGCGCAGGCCAGGATTTTCGCCTGCTTGCGCCGGTCGACACTTTCTGCCCCGGAACCGAAACGGGACTCGCGCCGGTAACGCACCTCAATGAAGATTACGCAGTCGCGGTGATTCATGATGAGGTCGATCTCTCCATGACGACTGTGGAAGTTGCGCTCCAGGAGTGACAGTCCCTGCGCCTGCAGGTGCTTGCAGGCCAGCAGTTCCGCTGTTTTTCCCGGATTTTCTGCATCCATCTTCAAAGGGGAGCGTTTACCGGAGCCGGCAATGGGGTGGTGACGGGTACCGTTCGGGTTTCCAGTAACACCGGCAGGCCGTTTCTGAATTCCGCCCAGCGCAAGGTCCGGTGAACCTGCTGCCGGCTATCCAGTGACAGGTTTCCGGTTACGCCATGATAGGTGCCCAGCAGCACACCGCCGAGTTGACCCAGATAGGGTGTGATACGCCAGGCATCGATGCCCAGCGCATAAAAGCGCCCGTAGCGCGCCGCATTCGCCGGCCATTGATCATAGATGTACTGATGAAGATGCTGCCAGCTGGCAGCGTTCTCGATGGTCCAGGGCATATCGCAAAACACAATGCCGTTGGTATCGCTATCCAGGGCCTGGTCCGGGTGTCCGGTGTAGACATGCGAGGTACTGTAGACCGGCAACCTGGATGCCCGGTAAAAAAGCAGTTGCGGCCGCAGCAGGCGCGCCTGCTGCGGGGTTGCCAGCAGAAAGATGAAGTCGGTGTCCTGGCGCCGCCGTGGCTCGTATTCCAGCGGCTGCCCGAGCAGTCGCACCAGCCGAAGATGCCGTGCCTTGCTGCCGTCGAGATTGAGGGCTGTGCTGATCGCCGTGCCGTGATCGACCTGTTCCGGATCATAGGTCTGTTGCTCGAGCAGGATGCCGCCCAGCGTGGTCCATTCGTCGGCAAAGGCCGTGTATACCCGGTTTCCCCAGTCACCCTGGGGAACCAGGGTGATGGCCCGGGTGTGCCCCTCGTGCCAGGCATGGCGTGCGACTTCGCGCGCCTCGTCCTCCGGCGCCAGTCCGAACTGAAAGATCGCGGTATTGAATACATCCCCCGTGCTTGCCTGGTTCAACGCCAGGACCGGAACCGGCAACGCTTCCTGTTGTGACAGTATCTGGACGGCCTCCTTGCGTAAGGGACCGATGATAAACCGTGCCCCGTCGGCTACTGCCTGCTGGTAGACGTCCACCACGGTTGCCGGGTCGGTGCCCACGTCATACACACGTATCACCGGCCGAGTGGTTCCCTCGGAGGTGTCGTAATAGGCGGCCAGCAGGCCGTCACGGATAGCGGTTGCAGCGCCGGAGAGTGTGCCACTCAGTGGCAGCAGCAAGGCCACCTGCGCAGGGGGTTGCCCGGCTATCTGCATGCTGTCGAGCAATTTCGCAATGAAGGTATCGCTTGCCGGGTGACCGGGATAGCGCATTTGCCATTGTGGTATTACCTCTGCCAGGGCATCGGGTTGCTGCAGGTATAACCGGGTGAGTTCCACCAGTTCCATCCAGCCACTCAGGACATCCGGGGGCGGAGCGGTGCGTCGTTGCTGTAACTCCGTATCCGACAAGCCGTTCAGCGCCTCCCAGGTGAGGAACCGGTTTTCCAGCTGTACCTCGGGATCGGTGAGCAGGGTGTCCCGGGCGATGTATTCCTGCGCACTGGAGAAATAGTCGCCGCTCTGCTGGTAGGCGGCGGCTCGCAGGCGCCGGTATTCGGCGGCATACGGGCCATCCGGAGGTGCCGTATGCAGGAGTTCGAGGGCCTTTTCAGGGTGCTTCCCGATGACGGCCAGTTGTGCCCGGCTGACCGTGTAGTGTTGCTGCTGCCGTTCGCTGAGTTGCCCCGGCGGCAGGCTGTCCAGAATTCCGGTGGCCTGTTCATAATCACCGCCGCGAATCAGGCTGTTCACGGCAAGCAACTGGTAGTCCAGCTTGCCCGGCAGGTCGGCCTGAGCGGCGGCCTGCATCAGCATGGCGGCGGCTCTCTGGAAATCGCCCGTGGTTTCCAGTTGCTGCACCTGCTCCAGCACGCGGGCATCCAGTGGCGGGGGG
>Ga0210064_1000092_pt1 | contig 40534 bp, 36 predicted proteins | sample Muzzi_CordC_D2_FD_185531 | JGI IMG/M metagenome (GOLD analysis project Ga0210064, IMG submission 185531) | Wetland microbial communities from San Francisco Bay, California, USA, that impact long-term carbon sequestration - Muzzi_CordC_D2 (SPAdes) | ecosystem: Environmental > Aquatic > Marine >... | reverse complement strand
TCAAGGGCCGGAATGATACCTTCAATACGGGTCAGCTCATGAAAGGATTCCAGCGCCTGTTGGTCGGTTGCTGCCACGTAACGGGCGCGGCCGCTGTCCTTGAGCCATGCGTGTTCGGGGCCAACCCCTGGATAGTCGAGTCCCGCCGATACGGAATGGGTTTCGATAATCTGGCCGTCCTGATCTTCCATCAGATAGGTGCGGTTACCGTGCAGAACGCCCGGACTGCCCGCGCATAAAGGTGCAGCGTGTCTGCCGCTTTCAATGCCCTCACCGCCGCCTTCGACACCGTACATGGCAACGCCTTCATCTTCGAGAAAAGGATAAAACAGTCCCATGGCATTGGAGCCGCCGCCGACACAGGCAATCAGGCCATCCGGCAAGCGGCCTGCCTGCTCCAGTATCTGGGCACGGGCTTCGCGGCCAATGACGGTCTGAAAATCACGCACTATGACAGGATAGGGGTGCGGACCCGCCACCGTACCGATGATATAGAAGGTATCGTCGACATTGGTTACCCAGTCGCGCATGGCTTCATTAAGGGCGTCCTTGAGGGTCTTCGAGCCTGACTCGACAGACACCACCTCGGCACCCAGCAAACGCATACGGTACACATTGATGGCCTGACGCTGAATATCCTCAGCCCCCATATACACCACGCACTCCATGCCCAGGCGTGCCGCAACGGTTGCTGTCGCCACACCGTGTTGTCCGGCGCCGGTCTCTGCGATGACCCTTTTCTTGCCCATCCGTTGAGCGAGCAAGCCCTGGCCGACGGTGTTATTGACCTTGTGCGCACCGGTGTGATTGAGGTCCTCACGCTTCAGATAAATCTGCGCCCCGCCCAGTTTACGGCTCCAGCGCCGGGCGTGATACAGGGGTGACGGGCGACCCACAAATCGCGCCAGATCAGCATCCAGTTCGGCCTGAAACTCCGGGTCAACACAATGCTTTTCATAGGCCAGCCGCAATTCTTCCAGCGGCCCCATCAGCGTCTCTGCGACAAAGCACCCGCCATAAGGCCCAAAGTGCCCCCTGGCATCCGGTAAATCGCTTAACGAGACCGGCTGGTCAGTTCGCCTGGATTGCGTCACCACGTTCCACACCTCGCATGAATGCTTGAATCTTTTCCATAGACTTTATACCCTTATCCGACTCCACACCACTGCTGACATCCACCGCAAACGGCCGCGTCCGGGCAATTGCCTGGCTTATATTCTCCGCTGTCAACCCGCCGGCCAGGATCATCGGCTTAGCCGACCTTTCAGGCATCTGGGCCCAATCGAATAGGACGCCACCTCCACCATGAAGTTCCGGCTGCCAGGCATCCAGCAAAAAGCCGCACGCCTCAGGGTGTGCATTCATGGTCAGCAGCGGGTCGGACCCCTCCCGCATCGCAATGGCTTTGATGTAGTGTCGACCGAAACCTGCGCACTGTTCCGCCGGCTCAGTGCCATGAAACTGCAACAGATCGACCGGCACGGAATCCAGCACCTGGGTTACCTGTTCACGCGGCGCGTTGACAAACAGGGCGACCACACTGACAAAAGGTGGCAACTCCCGGCATATTGCCCGTGCCTGCTGCAGCGCCACATAGCGCGGACTTTTTGCGTAAAAAACCAGGCCAACGGCATCGGCACCCGCCCGTGCCGCCGCTCTGCCGTCCTCGGGACGGGTAATTCCACAAATTTTTACACGGGTTCGCATACCGATCAGCGGGACAAGCGCAATAAAACGCATATCCTAGCAGAAACCGACCTGTTTCGGGGCTTTTGGAACCCAAACAACCAGCCTGAGCGGGTCGGATTATCCGAACTCCGGTACAACACCAAGCGGCTCGATTGCATATTTTTTCGGATAGCGCACCCCCACCAGATAAAGCCCGCTGGCCGGCGCCGTCACGCCACCCTGGGTACGGTCACGTTTGTCCAGAATGTCCTGCACCCAGTGGCTGTTCTGCGCCCCACGCCCCACTGCCAACAGCACACCTGCAATGTTACGTACCATGTGGTGAAGAAAGGCATTGGCTTCCACATCCAGATAGAGATAGGCACCGCTGCGCTTTATGTCCAGACGATAAATCGTCCGCACCGGGCTTTTCGCCTGACAGGCCAGGGCGCGAAAAGAGGAAAAATCGTGCTCGCCCAGCAGATAACGCGCCCCTGCCTGCATGCGTGATACATTCAGCAGCTGGTGAACCCAGGTCGCTCGCCGGCGTAACAGGGCACTGGGAACCTCACGATTGAGAATGACATAGCGATACCGGCGGACCTGCGCTGAAAAGCGGGCGTGAAAATCGTCACCGATTTCACGGGCCCAAAGCAGACCCGCATCGTTGGGCAGGTTGGCATTGGTACCCAGCACCCAGGATCGCTCACTGCGCTCGGCCAGGGTATCGAAATGAATAATCTGCCAGCTGGCGTGAACACCGGAATCGGTGCGTCCCGCACACACCACCCGCACCTCATGATCAGCCACTTTGGACAGCGCGGCTTCCACGTCACCCTGCACTGAACGGGCGTGTTGCTGGCGCTGCCAGCCACAGAAACCGGAGCCATCATATTCAACTGCACAGGCGATTCGCATAAGTTTCAGGCTTATTTATTCTTGATGTACAGATTGTCATCGAAACTGGCCACCCAGCCCGGCCGTAATGCAACCATGGCCGTGATGATCATACCGTTGATGAACGCTTCCGAAAAAAAGATCAGCGGCAAATAGGGAAACAGCTGGTAACCCAGCCATTCGGCGTTGCCGGTATCGGCAAGCAGCATCAGCAAGGCACCGATAACACTTGCCGTCACGGTGGATAACCCGGCAGCCAGAAATCCGTTGATGTATACAAAAACGAAAAAGTTATAGGGCAGGTTTCTCTGTGCAAAACGGAGCAAAGACACGGTGACAAGAATCGGGATACAGCCCATGATCAGGGCATTCAATCCGATGCCCACCCACGATCCATTCTGGTTTATGATAGTCCCCACGGTAACCAGCAACACGGCAAGTACCGCGTAGGCCCAGCCAAACATGAGTGTTAGGGTGGTAACACCCAGCAGATGGAAATTCAGCGCGGGCAGAACACCGACACGGGTATTCCACAGCAACAACAAGGCGACGCAAGCGGCAAAATACACATGGGTAAATTCATTGTTCCAAAGCCGACCCAGCGGTGTACGCCGGGCGGCCGCCATCAGCACCACAATCAGCACCAAGTTGGCACACCAGAGCATACTGTCTGGGAATAACCGGGCGGGAAAATCCACTTTGAAACCTGCATTCCGCTGACACAATTGAAATCAACAGGAATTATATAGAAGACCGCCCTCTCCGAAACAAAAAAAATCCCCGCACAAGCGGGGATTTTCAGGGGTTTTTACCCGACTGCGTTTATGACATCTGAGCCATGATGTCGCGCGCCTCATCCTTCTGGTCATCATTACCTTCATCCATGACTTCATCGAGAATATTCTTGGCGCCGTCCGGGTCCCCCATATCAATGTAGGCTCGCGCCAGATCCAGCTTGGTGGATACTTCGTCCATATCCGCGAGTTCACCGTCGCCTTCCAGCTCGGCTTCAGTCTCCGCTTCGCCACCCAGTTCAAAGCCGTCCAGGTCGAAATCCAGTGCATTATCCAGATCAATCGCATCAGGCTCTATACTATCCACGGCAACCTTCAACTCAGGCCCGGAAGCTTCCGGCTGCTCGGCGCTGCCAATCGACACTGCAGGTTCAACACTGTCAGGCTGGCCTGCATTGGCATCAGCGTCAAAGGAGAGATCCAGGTCGAAATCCAGGCCCTGCTCGGCGTCCTTGATTTCTTCAACAGTCTCATCGGTGGTTTCAGGTTCCCCGGTGTCCGCCACCTCTTCGTCCATACTCAAGTCCATGACATCAGACAGGGAATCTGATTCCGCATCTTCGTCAGTGGCAACTGCAGCCACATTCCCGACCTGATACATGGGATTGTCCGGACTCAGTTCACGTCCCATTTCAGCGACTTTCTCCCACTGAGGATCCTGACTGTTTTCAAGCCGTGCAAGAATGCCTTGAGCATGCTCATCAAAGCACGACTTGTTCCTGCCAGCCAGATAGATCTCCAGCAGCTTGAGATTCAGATCTTCCCGTTCTGTATCGTTCTCAAGGGCATCCTTGATCAAATCTTCGGCCTGCTGAAAACGCCCATAGGCCAGGTAAACGTCAGCCTCGGCCAAAGGATCGGCTTCACCATCGTTTTTGATAGAACCCATATCACTGACCGCGAACTCGGACAACAAGGAAGATTCACTGGTTACGGGTTGCGTGGAGACCGCTTTGGCAGCGGCAAGCTCGCTATCGGAAGCTGCTGCAGAGCCTTCCTGGGCAGCCTGCAGAATACTTTCCTGGAATTCGGTTTCCACGCCACTCTTCCTGCGCAGTCCGAAGAATGCCAACAAGGCAAGCACGATGCCGCCAGCGCCCAGCCACAACGGTTTAGCCAGCAGCTGATCAATAAAGCCCACGGGCATGGCCGTCTCTGGAACTACGGGTTCAGAGACAACAGCTTCCACTTCCGCTGTCGCAGCAACCACGTCCTCGTCAACGCTATCTTCAATCAGACCTTCGGCGGTCAGCTCATCCATTTCTGCATCGGCGGCTGCCGTTTCAGCAACTGTTTCATCAAACGGTGCCTCGGCATCGAACAGGTCAGGGTCGGCGAGCTCATCACCCGCCACAGCGTCAGTTTCCGTGCTCAAAGCAGGTTCTTCTGTTACATAATCATCAGCAAGCTCTTCGACCCCGGCAAGTTCTTCGGCCCCGGCAAGCGCTTCACCGGTTTCCGGTTCAGTGACGGGCTGCTCGATGGATTCTACGCCAGCCTGAGCCTGCAACCTCGCCAACTCTTCATCCTTGAGCTGGATCAGGCGCTGCATATTGACAATCTGCTCTTCCAGCACGCCCAGGCGACTGGACATGTCCTCTCCCTGGCGACGCTGTTCTTCCACGGCCTCGTTGGCCATCAGCAGCTCACTCTTCAATTTCTGCAGCTGGGCCTCGTCCTGTGCACTGCCGGTGGCCACCCCGCCGTCCGCCGTATCCGGGGAAACCAGCTCAAGACGGGATTCAGCAACAGGCGCTGATATTTGGGTCGCACCTTGCCCCTGTGCCGGCTGAAGCAAGCCCCGCGCCTCGCGCCAGGCGGCATACTGTGCCCGGGATTCACGCAGTGCTTCTGCCCGACTGATGGACATCATGTCTTCACGACTCGGCACACGCAGGATAACTCCCGCTTTCAGATTATTAATGTTGTTATCCTGAAAAGCTTCAGGATTGGCACGCAACAATCCAAGCATGGTCTGTTCCATGCTGACGCCTGTATCGGGCCGAACCTGTGCAGCCACCTTCCACAGGGTGTCGTTACGCTTGACCGGACCATACTCTCCAGGACCCACAGAAACCGGCGGCATCTGTGCAGTATGGGTGACACGGCGTGCCGGTTGAAAAGAACCGGTGGCCTGAGCGGACGGCGTTGCCGACTGCGCAAACGGCGCCTGAAGTGCCGGTGCAGCGGCAGGCATGGTGACCGGAGGGTCGACCAGTACTGTGTATTCGCGTAACAGACGGCCCTTACTCCAGGAAAGCTCGAGCAGGAAATCCAGGAACGGCTCCTGAACAGCTTCGCGGCTGGTAATCCGTATCACCGGTGTGCCGCCGGGCTTGGTTTTTATCTCAAATCTGAGCTTGGTCAGGAACAGGGGTCGTTCAATACCTGCATTATCAAAAGCCGCGCTTGATCCGATTGTAACCTTGAGTTCCTCAAGTTCGGATTCAGTCGCTGAAAGCAGCTCCACTTCTGCGTTAAGCGGTTGATTAAGAGAAGATTTTAGATCTATCTCGCCCAATCCCAGAGCAACCACGTTTCCTGTGGTCAATGCGCCCAGCATTGCCATTGCCAAGGCCGATTTCCTGAACATAAAAGTCCCCTTTTCCCTTGTTCGCAACAAAATGGCGAACCCGGTCGTTCTCCCGACCGGACCGTGTACACAACTGGCAGCCCTCCAAACCAGCCCCTGCAAGGATATATCAGAGGTGATTTTTTATCAGCAATTCAGCTATCTGAATACTGTTAAGGGCTGCCCCTTTGCGCACATTATCGGCGACCACCCATAAATCTAAACCTCTGGGATGCGAGATATCTTCACGAATACGACCTACGTACACCGGATCGTTATTTGCAGCCTCGGTAACGGCTGTCGGGTAACCCCCATCCCGGCGTTCATCGAGTATTTCGATACCCGGTGAGCGGGCGAGTAATTCACGGCATTGGTCGGCTGTCATCTTTTCCGTGGTTTCTATGTGTATGGCCTCGGAATGACCAAAAAAGACCGGCACACGCACCGCGGTCGGATTCACCTGGATGGACTCATCGCCCATGATCTTGCGTGTTTCCCAGACCATTTTCATCTCTTCCTTGGTGTAGCCATTGTCCTGGAACACATCGATGTGCGGCAACACATTGAAGGCAATCTGCCTGGGATAGACCTCACACTCAACTGGCTTTGTATTCAGCAGGTTAGCCGTTTGTTTCACCAACTCTTCGACGGCATCCTTGCCAGTACCGGAAACGGCCTGATAGGTACAGACATTAATACGTTCAATACCCACTGCATCGTATATCGGCTTCAGCGCAACCAGCATCTGTATGGTCGAACAGTTCGGGTTGGCGATAATGCCGTGATCCTTGTAATCGGCTATCTTTTCCGGATTCACTTCCGGCACCACCAGTGGAATTTCGTCGTCATAGCGGAACTGGGAGGTGTTATCCACCACCACACAGCCGGCCTGCGCCGCTTTGGGCGCATAGACCTTCGATATGGACGCGCCTGCCGAAAACAGGCCGATCTGCGCCCTGCTGAAATCAAATTCAGCCAGATTCTGTACCCTTAGCTGTTTATTCCCGAAGCTGACCCTTTTCCCGGCCGAACGCTCACTGGCCAGTGCATAGACCTCGCCAACCGGAAAATTCCGCCCGGCAAGAATTTCCAGCATGACTTCACCGACGACACCGGTGGCGCCGACAACAGCAACATCAAATGTACGACTCATGGCAACTCCTAAATCCAGTAAACATCTTCAAGGGGTGACCTGAAGATGTGCCCCCCTGCAGATCACGCCAAACAACACGAAGGGTATTGCACTCAGCCCAACGCCGCGACAACGGCATCACCCATTTCAGCGGTACACACGGGAGTCTGTCCCGCCGCCGCGATATCCGCTGTACGCAAGCCCTGATCCAGAACCGTGCCTACCGCAGCTTCAATACGATCCGCGAGTCCCGCTTCGCCAAAACTGTAACGCAACATCATGGCGACCGACAGAATAGTCGCCAGGGGGTTGGCCACGCCTTGCCCGGCGATGTCCGGTGCCGAGCCATGAATCGGTTCATACATCCCCTTGCCACTGGCATCCAGCGATGCGGATGGCAACATGCCAATGGAGCCGGTCAGCATGGCGGCGGCATCGGAAAGAATATCACCGAACATGTTGGTCGTTACCATGACGTCAAACTGTTTGGGTGCGCGCACCAGCTGCATGGCGGCATTATCGACATACAGATGGCTCAGCTCCACGTCCGGATATTCTTCGCCAAGCCGCTGCATGACCTGCCGCCACAATTCGGTGACCTCAAGCACATTGGCCTTATCTACCGAACAGATCCTCCTGCCACGCTTGCGGGCGATTTCGAACGCCGAACGGCCGATACGTTCAATTTCCGATTCGCGGTAGACCAGCGTATTGAAACCCTCCCGTTCGCCGTTGTCGAGCGTGCGCACACCGCGCGGCTGGCCGAAATAAATACCGCCTGTCAGTTCACGTACAATCATAATATCCAGCCCGGATACCACTTCCGGCTTCAGGGTGGACGCCTCGGCCAGCTGAGGGTACAGAATAGCGGGACGCAGATTGGAGAACAGTTTCAGCTCGGCCCGTAATCTCAGCAGCCCCTGCTCCGGACGCAGCGGTCGATCCAGAGACTCGTACTGCGGACCACCCACGGCACCGAGTAAAATGGCGTCCGCGGCACGCGCCTGAAGCAGGGTGTCTTCCGGCAGGGGCTGTCCTTTGGCATCGTATGCCGAACCGCCCACCAGGCCCTCTTCCAGCTCGATATCCAGGCCATCAGCAACCAGCGTGTTCAGTACTTTCACGGCTTCGGCGATAATCTCGGGGCCAATGCCGTCACCGGGTAGAATAAGTATTTTCTTTGTCATATTTTAGAACAGCCTTAATTAAATCCAACAGGTCACAAAGGACACGAAGTTATCCGGTATTTTTCAGGAGTCTCCGGTTAATTCGCGATATCATGGCATTCAGTTGTTCCCCTTTCTGCAGGGCGCGCCCTGGGGTACAAGGTGAATTGCGCAGCAAGAGAGGGTGCCCTGGGGTACAAGGTGAATTGCGCAGCAAGAGAGGGTGCCCTGGGGTACAAGGTGAATTGCGCAGCAAGAGAGGGTGCCCTGGGGCACCGTGAATCAATAAATTGCATGTTCTTTCCGGTGCGCACAGCGCACCCTTCTACGATGGTTCAGTAAATGAATCAGAGCTTCCTTCCTGTTTACCTTTGCGCTCTTCGGGTCCCTTGCGGTTGATGCAAGAACTTTATTGCCGTGTAAACAACCAGGGCATGTCCTGCCGGCGCCGTTCTTCGTAGGCTTTGATGTCAGAGGCATGCTGCAGGGTCAGGCCGATATCATCCAGGCCATTTAACAGGCAATGCTTGCGAAATGCATCCACTTCAAACGCTATCTTTTCGCCCTCGGGTTTAGCGATAGTCTGCTGTTCGAGATTCACCACCAAATGATACCCTTTCACGGCCTCGACTCCCTTGAACAGACCATCGAGGGTTTGCGCATCGAGCACAATCGGCAGCACGCCATTCTTGAAACAGTTGTTAAAAAAAATGTCTGCAAAACTCGAAACAATGATCACCCGAAAGCCTGCATCCTCCAACGCCCAGACTGCGTGTTCGCGCGAAGATCCGCAACCGAAATTCTCCCGCCCCAGCAGAATCTGCGCATCCTTGTAACGCGCCTGGTTCAATACGAAATCGGGGTTGAGCTTGCGTTTACTGTGATCCTGGCCCGGTTCGCCGGGCTCCAGGTAACGCCAGTCATCGAACAGGTTGAGGCCAAAGCCGCTGCGCTTGATCGATTTCAGATATTGCTTGGGAATGATGGCATCGGTATCGACATTGGGTCGATCCAGGGGCGCCACCAAACCATCGAGGGTTGTAAATTTCTGCATGTTCAGTCCGTATCTGTCACCACCAGGGGTTTACATATCCGCTGTACTCTCCGTGAACAGCCTGCACCTGAAAATCTTCCGCCAACACGGATTAACAGGGTGCTCCTTTGTGTCTGTTGTGGTTGAGTTTGTGTGAAATTCAGGTTCAACCCGCCTGAATAAACGCTGCAGGAGCGGTCGCCTAACCGCGAAACATCGCGCCGGAGGCCGGCGTTCCTACACCTCCAGTTCTCTTACATCGATGAAATGTCCGGCCACTGCCGCTGCTGCCGCCATTGCCGGACTCACCAGGTGGGTACGGCCACCCGCGCCCTGTCGTCCTTCAAAGTTGCGATTAGAAGTCGAAGCGCAACGCTCGCCCGGTTCAAGGCGATCTGCATTCATGGCCAGACACATGGAGCAGCCCGGTTCACGCCACTCAAAACCGGCCTCGGTAAATATCCTGTCCAGCCCCTCCTCTTCGGCCTGCCGCTTCACCAGGCCGGAGCCGGGAACAACCATGGCCTGTTTGACAGTCGCCGCGACCTTGCGTCCCCTGGCAACTGCAGCGGCTTCACGCAAATCCTCAATCCGCGAATTGGTGCAGGAACCGATGAAAATGCGATCCAGCGCAATGTCTGAAATAGCTGTTCCGGCAGTCAGCTGCATATACTCCAGCGCTTTGCGCATGCCGGTTTGCCTGACTGCATCCGATTCATGTTCGGGATCAGGCACCACCCCGGAAATGGCGACGACCATCTCCGGCGACGTACCCCAGGTAACCTGCGGATCGATGTCTTCGGCCCTCAAAGTAACCAGCCGGTCAAATGCCGCATCCCCGTCACTGACCAGTGTACGCCAGCTTGCCACAGCCGCTTGCCAGTGCTCACCACGCGGCGCTTGCGGGCGCCCCTTAATGTAGTCAATAGTTTTCTGGTCAACAGCCACCATACCGGCGCGTGCACCTGCTTCGATGGCCATATTGCAGACAGTCATCCGACCTTCTACTGACAAACACTCTATAGCGCTGCCGGCAAATTCAATGGCATAACCGGTACCGCCTGCCGTGCCGATTTCGCCGATGACCGCCAGCACCACATCCTTGGCGGTAACACCCGGGCCCAGTTCACCTTCAACACGCACCTGCATGTTCTTCGACTTCTTCTGGATCAGGCACTGGGTCGCCAGTACATGCTCCACCTCAGACGTACCGATGCCGAATGCCAGCGCGCCGAAGGCACCATGCGTTGAGGTGTGCGAATCACCGCACACCACCGTCATACCCGGCAGGGTCGCACCCTGCTCCGGACCAATCACGTGCACAATACCCTGGCGCACATCGTCCATATCAAACTCGGTAATATGGAAATCGGAACAATTCCGGTTGAGCGTTTGCACTTGCAGACGTGCGACCGGATCTTCGATGCCGGCCACACCACCTTCCCGGTGGGTGGTCGGAACATTATGATCCGGCACCGCCAGAATGGAGTCGCTACGCCAGGGTTTGCGCCCGGCCAGCCGCAGACCCTCAAAGGCCTGGGGTGATGTCACTTCGTGGACCAGGTGACGATCGATATACAGGAGGGCGGTGCCGTCCTCGTCTTCTCGCACCAGATGCGCAGCCCATAATTTATCGTAAAGTGTCTTACCGCTCATCTCTACCTCCCGATGGCAGTGTATCCTAGGACAGCTTATTCAATAACTCAAATTCATATCTTTCATATTTTTCATTACTATTCGGAATAATGGAGTTTGCCGCCCTTAAAGCCTTCGTTGCCGTCGCAGAAACCGGTTCATTTTCGGTCGCTGCCGAGCGCTTGTTCCTCACTCAACCTGCGGTCAGCAAACGGATCGCCGCGCTCGAAAGCGAACTGGACGCCAGGCTGTTTGACCGTATTGGTCGAACTGTAACACTGACGGAAAGGGGCGTTGCCCTGCTGCCACGCGCACAGCATATGCTGATGGAGCTGGAAGACAGCATACGCGCCATTTCCAACCTCAGCGGTAAGGTTGGAGGCACGCTGCGCTTTGCCACCAGTCATCATATTGGCCTGCACCGTCTGCCACCCTCATTGAAACGCTTCACGCAGGCACACCCCCAGGTACGCCTGGATATCCAGTTCATGGATTCGGAAGCCGCCTGCATGGCGGTTGAACACGGAGAACTGGAGCTGGGCATAGTGACCTTGCCACCCGAGCCCTCGAGCAACCTGACCACTGAGGTGATCTGGCAGGACCCGCTGGGCATCGTGGTGTCACCCAACCATCCACTGACAGGAAAACCCGCTGTCACGCTGACCGAGCTGGCCCAACACGCTGCCATACTGCCAGCCACCAACACCTATACCCGGCAGATTGCAGAGCAGGCTTTCGCTCGCCTGGGCCTGGCACTGCAGATCGCTTTATCGACGAATTACCTGGAGACTATCAAGATGCTGGTCTCGGTTGGCATCGGCTGGAGCCTGCTGCCCGACACCATGCTGGACAGGCATATCAGCAAGCTGTCGATCGAAGAACTCTCGCTACAGCGTTCGCTGGGTATTGTTTATCACCGGGATCGGACACTGTCTAATGCAGCACACGCCCTGATCCGTGAACTATCGAATCCCTGATTTGCGATCGGGATCAGGTATCGCCGTATTCAGGATTCAGGATTCGCCCCGTCGGTTCGTTTACCCTGCTGGACAGCAATCAAGATGGCGAGCGCCGTCGGCGCAGCGACCAGGATACCAATAAAGACCATAAAATCGATAGACATCACGCGCTCCCTGGCTCAACTAATCAGTAGTTCGGAATTTGCTTAATTGCAAAATCAATGCCGGGCAGTAACTCACAGATTTAAAGGAGTTCCTGTCAACGCTTTGACGATCTGGCCACAAAAATGGCGCTCATGAGCCGTCAAATCGTCAAGGAATTGTCGAATGCGCACGACTAATGTCAGTGAATGAGTCCTGCTTATTCGAATGATCCGTCGTTTTAACGTCACGGGCGCTGCGGTCCATGCGCTCCGACCGCCATTTTTCTAACCTCAGCTGTCAAAAAGGTGTTAAAATCGCGACCTCTGAAATAAAGCTCCTGGAACGGTAATCACTATGTCCAACGTCCAATTCAAAACCAGCTTAACCGACGAAATCAAGGTGTCACCGGAAGCGATCGAACAGCTTATCGCAATCACGGAAAAGGAAGACGACGTCAATGGCGTGCGTATTTTCGTATCCGGTGGCGGTTGCGGTGGGATGACCTATGGCATGACCTTTGTGGAACAGGCAAATGAGTTCGACTGCGTGCTGGAAACCAATGGCATGAATATCTATGTCGATGCAGTTGCGCTCGGTTTTCTCGAAGGCGTGGAGATTGATTTCAAGACTCAGGGTGTCAACAAGAGTTTTGTCTTCAAAAACGTTTTTGCCAACACCGGCGGCGCCGGTACCTGTGGTGCCTGTGGCGCTGCCGGCGGCGGCTGCGCCTGATAACCGCCCCCCGGCTTGACCCGGGACCCATCACCACACCGCGTTTACTGCTCATTGCCCAGCCGGGCAGCTACCGGATAGCGCCCTATCTGAACGCTGCCCGGCGCATGGGGCTCGAGGTACTGGTTGCCTCGCGTGGTGAATACTCGCTGATTTCCGAGCTCCACGATGGCTTGCACATCGACCTTGACGACTTCGACAGCTCCCTCGAAAACATACTCAAAGAAGCGCGAAAAGCCCCTTTTACCGGCATACTCGGCAGCGATGACAGCACCGTCGAACTCGCCGCAAGTGCCGCAGAAAAACTCGGCCTTCCGCATAATCCGCCTGCAGCCGCCCGCTTATCCCGTCGCAAAGACCTGGCGCGGGCACAGCTGGCACTGGCCGGTTGCCCGGTACCCGCTCACCACCTGGTTGATCTTGATCGGTGTTTGCAAAAACAGATGGCTGGACTGTGCTGGCCTTGCGTCATCAAGCCGCTGCACCTGTCCGCCAGCCGTGGCGTTATCCGCGCTGATAAGCCGGCAGAGTTCATTAGCGCCTGTCAGCGCATTAAAAATATCATTTCCGACAGCAGCGATGAATTTGAAAGAACACACCTGCTCGTTGAAGACTACATCGATGGTGTCGAGGTGGCTTACGAAGGCTATCTGCACAACGGCGAACTCACCTCGCTTGCGCTGTTCGACAAACCCGATCCATTGCAAGGCCCATACTTCGAAGAGACCATCTATGTCACGCCCTCACAACTGGATAAGGCAACACAGGCCGGAATAAAGCACCGCGTGGCACAGGCCTGCGCCGCCTATGGTCTAAGCACCGGTCCGGTACACGCCGAACTGCGTATCAATAAACAGGATGCATGGCTGCTGGAAGTTGCTTCGCGGACGATTGGCGGTGACTGTGCGCGCACTCTGGATCAGGGTGCAGATTTCAACCTGGAAGAACTGACTATTTCCCTGGCGACTGGAAAGCCGGTCAACACCCATCCCCCCGAAGAGGCGCGCGGGGTCATGATGATTCCGATTAAGCAGGCCGGCATCCTGCGGCGCGTGGAAGGAATAACAGCCGCCCGCAAAGTGGCAAATATAGAAAAGGTCGATATCATTATCCGCGATGGCAACGAGTTGGTGCCTTTACCTGAAGGCAATCAATACCCCGGCTATATATTTGCACGCGGCAGCACTTCCAGTGAAGTTATTCGTGCGCTCAGGGATGCCCATGCCCAGCTGGATTTTGTGGTGGCACCGGTGTTCAGGATAGAACAATCGTAGCAGCGGTCCACTGACCGCGATGCACGGCATACATTCGCGCCGAAGGTCGGCGCTAAAATGCCGCTATTTCTTACCACCACCGCCACCCGGCTTGAAGCCGGCGGGCAACTGGCCGTAATCCCCTTCTCCGAAAAAGAAACCCAGCATGTGTTTTTCGATCAGCTCTATGCTTTGCGGGTCAGCCGTACTGAGTCCGTTCTCGTTGATAATGGTGGTCACACGTTCAAGCCACTTTTTCCAGCCCTCCTGGGAGACGTTGTCGAATATTCGCTGGCCCAATTCGCCGGGATGCGGTGGCTTATCCATGCCTTCGGCTTCCCGCTTCAAAACCACACACTGTACTGTTCTCGCCATTTCTTAAGCCCTGTGCCCTAGCCGGTTATATCGTTGAATTCTGCTCGTATTTCTTCAGCAAAACACCTTGCTCGCCGCAGCAGCCGGCGGCACACTTTTTGACCTCATGAATTTCCGCATTGCGGCCATTGAGATAAAACTCAATCGGTCGATTCTCCGCAGCGCAATCGCAGCCCTTGTCATTATACACGTATACGTGCTGCAGACCTGCGCGCTCAGCCGCCTCGCGCGCCTTGAAGAGGGTCTGTTCCGGTGTCGGCGGCACATTACTCAGTTTGTAGGCCGGGAAAAACCGGGTGATATGCCAGGGGCTGTCCTTACCCAGATGGTCCCGTACCCAGCAGGCAATCTCATAGTGTTCTTGCGGGTCGTCATTTTTTCCCGGGATAATATTGGTTCGGGTCTCTACGTGGATACCCAGTTCATGCGCTTTGCTGATGGCGCGCAGAACCTGCTCAACCCTCGCCGGACGGCAGATGTCCCGGTAGAAATCGTCGCGCATGCTTTTTATATCTGAACACAGCACATCGATGTGTGGCGCCATCAGCTCAAGTGCTTCGTCGCTGACATAACTGTTGGAAACGTAAACAGTGTACAGACCCGCCTCGTGCGCCAGCAGGGACGTATCGACTACGTATTCCAGCCAGATCGCCGGTTCCGAATAGGTAAAGGCGATACCCTGTACACCTGCTCGCTGCGCCGCTTCAACCAAAGATTTCGGAGTCACCCAGGCTTCCCGGGATTCGCCTTTCGCCAGATCATCCAGCGCTTTCACACCCCAGGAAATGTCCAGATTATGACACCCCCCGCAACGGAAACTGCAGCCATAGCTGCCAACGGACATAACCCGCGTTCCGGGCCGGAAGTGTTTTACCGGCTTATCCTCAATGGCATCGATGTCGATGGACGATAGGATACCGTAGGACAGGTTATAGAGCGTGCCATTGCGATTCACATGCGCCTGACAGAAACCACGCTGGCCGTGCCCGACTTTACAGCGCCAAAGACACAGATTGCAGCGCACTGTGCCGTTTTCCAGCTTTTCCTGCAGCCGGGTCTCAACCAGTTGGTACTGTTCCGGAACACTCACATGATTCACCAGCGATTCAATGTGCCGATTATAATAGATCCGGCAATTAATTGCCCGCATCGGGACCAGGGAGTTCAGCGCGATCTGCCTGGAAGCGGGCTGTGACGAAACCACGGCTGCAGGGGATGGTCATCGTATTGCCGTTGACCACAAGCTCGGCATCACCTGTCTCCTGCCACGAGTCCACCTCCACCAGCCAATACACCTGACTATTAACCCGGCATGGATAGAGCATACCCCTGTCGCGGGTAGCACAGATAAAATTATACAGTCGCTTCGCCGACCAACTGGCACTGACCGCATAATCTGACGGCGACGGGAAGCCCTGATAACTGGCGTAACCCTCGTTCTGGGGAGTGCCGATTAATTCGTCTCGCCCGAAATTGCTCAATGTCCTGACGAGTAGTTCGCCGCCTGCCTGTGCCAGCAATACGCTCGCTTGCTGAACAGAGACGCCATCAGGAATCGCCACCGTGGTCTGCGCAACAAGATTGCCGGCATCGAGCCGCGACGACATCCGGTGCAGGGTGATTCCGAATTCTTTCACGCCTGCCCTGAACTGCCAGAACAAAGGCGCGGGTCCGCGATAGGCTGGCAACAAAGAGGGATGCAGGTTGAAACAGCCGATCCCCGGGATGGACAGTACCGCATCCGGAAGTCTGCGGGCAAAACAGGACACAACAATGATATCCGGCGAGTACTTGCCAATTACATCCACACTTTTCGACCAACGGCCTGACAGTTCAATGACCGGAATACTGTGCAGCCGGGCAACGGATGCAATGGAATCCCGGTTCCCGGTCATGACGGGAATCCTCTGATCCTGCAGACCCGGCTTGTCGACCTCTGCCAATGCGATGGCACACAGGGACTGACCGGAATCCAGCAGCGCTTGCAGAGGGATGACCGACAAGGGGCCGGATGAGCCAATGTAAATAATCTTCGACAAAGCCGTTGGCAATTCAATGACCGGCCGCTACCGACACAGTGTACAAACCTCAATAATCCAGGTTATCGCTGGTGAATGGATACTCGGGTGCACCGCCAAGTATGGTTTCGAGCAGTGTGTTCATGGTGGCGGGATCGTTATCGAATCCACCATGGCTGGTACTGGCGGTCGCCTCGTCTTCGCGGCCGTCACTGTAGTAGATCTTCAGTTTTTCATCCACGCCCCTGATCTCCCGTTGTTTCTGTAAATCGACGGTGTACTTCTTCATGCCGAGGACGGCTTCGGGAAGCGCCTCCTCGAAGGACTCTGATACCAGATACAACAGCGACTTGCGGTAAATCCCGGCGACCTGATCATTGCGTTCGAGCTTATCGTCAAGATTGAAGATCTGCATCCAATCGATACCGAAGGCGCTGGCGTCAGCGACCAGGTGGGGTAAGTAATGACTGCGAAACAGATCCACCCGGCAGGCCGGGGCCAGCAGATTGCAACTGCCGATTCTCAATGCAGGCGCAAGTTCCTGCAGGGCTCCAAGCAGCCAGGCCAGCAGGATACCCCCCGTGCTGTGGCCGACCAGGTGTATCCTGAGTCTGGCCGCCCCCGGCTTTGCCAGTTCGTCGAGGAATATCTTAAGCGTTTGTGCACCGGCATTGTGCGGCAGGAAGGGCAGCCTTGCGCCGTCCTTCATTTCGCGCCACAAGGCCCGGCCGGGAACGCGGGCCGTCCACTCGATCAGCCGGTCAGTCCAGTCGGCAATACCGCCGGCACGTGCTTCGGCACACTCCTGCCTGCGCAGAACGACGTCCTTTAACTCCTCCATGAGACCGGTGTCATACATGAAGTGGTAGGGATAAACAGTGTTTTTCTTGAAAGTGTCCAGCATCGCCGCAATACGTTTAGCCGAGTCCTTTGGACTGTTCAGTCCGCCGTGAGCGTACAACAGCAGGTGCTTGTAATTGCCGCTGTTTGCCAGATTCCTGGCCGTTGTGCGAACATCATCGGCATTACTCCAGTAACGTCCGCGGGTGTGGAAACAGCCATCGTCGACATGAATAAAATGGCCGGCAATCTCGCTGCGCGGCGGGCTGGCCTCGAGCGACAAACCACTGCGGTTGAGGCTGGGGTCGCCCGGCACATGCCAGATCTGCGGCGTCGGCAGCGCCAGGCTCAATACCCAGGCATCCATCAGGTTCACCAGCCAGTCCTGGTACTGCCATAGACCCAGACCAGCTTTACCCCAGCGCCGGGTCCAGGAGTTCTGAATCCAGAATCCCTTGCTGTTATAGCCGACAATGGCGAAGGCGTGACCGCCCTGCTGCTGTTTCTCGAAGGGTATGGTCCCGGTGGATCTGCTTGGCCTTTTCCAGCCCTGATGGGTATGGGCTGAACAGTAGATGACACCGGTCTCGTTTAAGGCGGCATGAAAATCTGAAATGCGCGGCTGGATCCGGTAATAGGCGCCGATGGTGTTGGCACGCGCATCCCTGGCCCTGTCCACCGTCAGAAAGCCCGGTTTACCCGGCACGTAAGCCCACTTCGAGTCACGACAGACTCCCATATTGTACCAGCCCTTGATGGCACCGCGACAACTCGACCCGCTGTAGGTTTCCCCGGGCCATTCGTCGTGACATTTGGCCATTTCATAGAGCATACGTGCACTGACACCGATCTTGTCACCCCGCTGTCGATTCAACAGATTGATGATGGCGGCCAGTGCAAACCCGGTACAGGCCGCTTCGGTCTTCTGGTCAAGTATGTCAAGACCGGCAGGTGGCTTCAGGTGGCGTTTCAGTTGCCGGAGGGAAGGTTCGTAGGGCCAGTCACGCAGATCCGGCACATCCGGCACCGCCGTCATCGGATAGTTTTCAGTCCTGGTCTTCTTTATCTTCTTCCCCGCTGGCATGGTGAGCACCTCCACTGTGACGATAAGGAAAAGTATAGACCCGTCAGGATGAAGCTGCCGCCTCCCACCAGGCCGCATTGTGTTTCAGATTGTCTATACTTCAGCATGAGACTGGAACACGGCCGGGACGGGTAAAGGAGGATACTCATGAGTGCACTGAACGGAGAGATCGAGGTCTTTGGTCAACGTAACGCCGGGGACCTGCAACTGCGAATTTTCGGCGATGAATTCTATGCCCGCTACGAAACCCTGGATGGCTACACGGTGGTGTACGATTCGGAAAGCGGCAGATATTGCTACGTATCGCTGGCTGAGGGTCGATTTGTATCGACCGGCATACCGGTAGGAAAGCCTGTCCCGGCAGGACTGCGCCGTCACTCGAAGGAATCTCCAAAAATACGCAATGACAATTTCGAACGCCGCTATATGCTGCTGCGCCCCGCTGAAGCGGAACCTGATAGCGCGATTATCCGCACCCTCGGGCCGGATCGCGGCCTGCTCGACGGGAGGAAACTGTTTGCCGGTGAAGTCCGTGGGCTGACCATCCTGGTAGATTTCGATGATATCTCGTCCAACATCAGTGACGCTGACGTAGACGCCATGATGAATGCAGATAATTATCACGTTAACGGCAATTTCTGTTCCGTCAAAGAGTATTACCACCTCGTATCCAATGGCCAGCTGACCTATACCAATCGTATTGTTGGCCCGGTCAAATTGAAAAAACGCCGCAGCCACTATATTTCCACCCTGCTGGTCAAAGAAGTCATAGACAGTGTGGTCAACGATCACGGTATCGATCTATCCGAATTCGATTCCCGCAAGGACGGTATTGTCGATGCCATCAACATTCTCTATGCCGGCAATTCTCAGTATTCCGGCAATCTCTGGCCACACAATTCCGTCCAGGAAATAAGCCATGGTGGCATCAAGACGCATTTCTACATGCTTACCGGCCTGGGGCGTGAAAAGGTTGATTTGAGAATCGGGACCATCTGCCATGAGAACGGCCATATGCTGTGCCGTTTTCCGGATATGTACGATTACGGCAAACGTGACGGCGACCACGAGGAAAGCCAGGGCATCGGCCGTTATTGCCTGATGGGCTCCGGCAACCATCTGGACGGGCGCAGAACACCCTCCCCCGTATGTGCCTATCTGCGCTACCTGGTCGGCTGGGCGGACAATCTCGTCTTGCTCAACAATGCCAGTTCCTATACAGCCAGGCATGGTGACTATGGCACGGTTATGAAGTACGAGACCGAGCAGCTGAACGAATATTTTCTGATCGAAAACCGGTCCGGCATGGGACTGGACGGCGGCCTGCCATCCAGCGGACTGGCGGTCTATCATTGCGACACGCTGGGTTCGAACGAATGGCAGAAAGGGTCGGAAAGTGATCACTATCAGTGCGCGCTGTTACAGGCGGATGGCCACATGGACCTGGAACAGAATGTCAATCCCGGCGATAGCGAAGATCTGTACTCACTCAGGAGCGGTATTGCGCTGTCGCATGAGACCATCCCCTCCAGCCGGCAGTGGAGCGGTGTGGACTCCGGTCTGGTGGTGTCAGAGATCGGGCCTGCCGGCGAGACCATCGATTTCACAGTGGGGAACCCGAGACAGCGACCACTTGCGCGTGGTCAGGCCGCCCCCGCGTTATTGATCCCTGACAACGATCCACACGGAGTTGCAAGCAGCATTCTGCTGGCGGAAACAGGGACGGTCACCGAGCTGGCGGTACGGGTAGAGATTGTTCACAGCTGGATCAGCGATTTACGGGTGAAGCTGATTACACCCCAGGGTAAAGAAGCCGTTCTGCACGACCATGAAGGCGAGGATGGCGACGATATCATGACGACCTGGCGGACGGCGGACACGGAAGCCTTAAGAGCTCTAACCGACAGTCCTGTACAGGGGGAGTGGCAGCTGCATATTACCGACACTGCATCAGCCGACGCTGGTAATCTCGAATTCTGGAGCCTGGAGGTTGCTTATGCGCAGGCAGGCGGTGTCGCGGAAGGTGTGGCTGAACGTGCCATCGATATACCCGATGACCATGCACCCGGCATCGAGAGCATCATCAGTCTGGACGATGAGGGCGCGATCAGCGACGTCCTGGTGAGTGTGGACATAGAACACAGCTACATCGGCGATTTGCAGATTGACCTGGTATCACCGGCTGGCATCAGTGTACGTCTGCATAATAATGAAGGGCGTAATCAACGCAATCTGGCCCGATCGTGGGATCTGTCGTCCAGGCCGGAGTTGCAGCTGTTACTGGGACAGCCGGTGAAAGGGGACTGGGTATTAAAAGTGAGAGATCTGGCCGCGCAGGATGTCGGCCTGCTGAAACACTGGTCTGTCAGGCTGAACTACGCCTGAGCCGAACGTCAACGGCCTGGCCTCGCCTGGCCAGGGGCTGGATGCCAGGCAAGGCGGCAAATGCTTGCCACCTGACCCGGCAAGGCAACGCGCCGCTGCCGCAAGAGCTCAATTTCAACTTTGTATATTTAATTATAAACAATAGGTTATAAATATTCCGTCAAATGAAGCCATGTCGGTACGAAACTTGCTGAGTCCAGTGTATTGCCTGATGTCATCGTGAAACAGGATGGTTTAGTGCAGTGAAACACTGGGAGCTAGTATGAATCGATCGACAGTTTTAAGTTTACTTGGCGGCTTGGTTTTCCTGATAACGATGATTTTCATGTCGCCGGACAATGCCGCAGCATTTTTCAATATTCCAGGGCTTATCGTCGTCATCGGGGGTACGCTGGCAGCCACTTTCGTCAGCCGCCCGATCAATGACGTCTACACGGTGTTGCGCAGTCTGCCGGAGTTATTCAGGAAGGAAGAGGATACCATCGAGGCTGATATCACCCAGTTGCTTCGCTTCGCAAGCTGTTACCGCAGCGGAAAACTGCGGGCAGCTGAACACGAACTGGCTGCCATCGACAATCCCTTCCTGTCATCCGGTCTCCAGCAGGTGCTTGACGGGGCTACACTGGAGGACCTGAACAAATCGATGCAGTGGCGGATGTCCGGTTTGCGCAACCGCGACCAGGGGCAGACACAGATACTCTATTCCATGTCAGTGTTTGCGCCGGCATTCGGCATGCTGGGCACACTGTTCGGTCTGGTGCACATGCTCTCCGGACTCGGTAACAGCGGTCTGAACGAGATCGGCGTCACCATGGCGTTTGCCATGATCACCACGGTCTATGGAATCGTCGCCTCCAATCTGCTTTTCAAGCCACTGGCTATCAAGATGGAGCGCCGTACCAACCAGCGTCTGATACGAATGAACTCCTTGCGGGAAGGTATTCTGCAGATTTATGCACGGCGGCACCCAACGCTGATACAGGAAACGCTGGAAGCATTCTATGCCCATCATCAGGTTCAGGTATCAACGCACAACCATCTTGAACTGGTAAAAGCCTAGCGTGCCTTGAAGAGAGACTGACAGCGCAACATTATTCGGCTCAAAATGAACTACGCATCGGCAAGACTTCAAATAACGTCACCTCAGCCGCTGACATTCAGTGACGCATCAGCGGCCTTTGACGATGAATCGGATACCGGCTCAGGCGTCAGCCAGCACGATGCCTGGCTGGTGAGTTTCATCGATATCCTGATACTGCTGCTCGCCCTGTTCGTGTTGTTGCTGACTCACCAGCAGGACGGAACGGGCCCAATGGAAAAAACCAGCCAGGGCACTGCTGTCCCGCTGATAGAGACCGTCACCGCCAGCGAGCCTTTCAGACTGGCACTCGAACTTCCCGCCCTGTTATCTGCGCCGGACACCCTTGCAGAAATTTTCAACATCGAGGATGAAAGAAGCCCGCCATCTCTCACCGGAACCAGCAGTACAGAACCAATGGACACCGAAGCGCCTGCAGAGGCACTGGCATCCGAACCAGAGAGGCCCGCATCACAGGCAACAGACGACACAGTGCAAAGCATAGAGCCGTTAACGACTGCCGATGCGGGCAGCCGCGACGCGACAGCGCCTGAACTGCACGAGCTACAGTCACAGCCGGCCGCGGAGAGCCATGACACGAGGCTGACGAACCCCGACCCGATGGAAGTATTCCTCGACAGCTTGAATAACAGCGAGCTGCGTGATCGGGTTGAAGTGAGCGTGCAGGGCGGTGGCGTGAATCTGGAGATCAGCGACAGTATACTGTTCACACCTGCCAATGCTGCGTTGACCGCAAGCGGCATGGCGGTGCTGGAAGGACTGGCAGGCACACTGAAGGCGCAGCCTTACCTGCTGTCTATTGAAGGGCATACCGACAATATTCCCATCGAGACTGCGCGCTACCCGTCAAACTGGGAACTGTCTACGGCACGTGCCGCCATCGTCGCACGCCATCTTGTCAGGCAGGGTATTCCCGCCGCGCGCATACGCGCCGTCGGCTATGCGGACACCCGCCCTCTCGCCGACAACCTGACGCCGGAAGGACGAAGCCGGAACCGGCGCGTATCCCTGGTCCTGCAGATACCCTCCGGGCACTACTGATTTCAAGTCATACGGACTGGACAGCGACAGATTCAATGAACGCCACTAATACAGGATTTATGCGCCGGTATTACGACGAAGCCTAAGCCAGGGGCTTTGTTCTCCTGCGGCACCCACCCCGGCCACGGTCACTCGCAGATCATACGCTCTGATCCGGATTGTCGTCATGGTTTTCTCTACCGGTGATGGTGTCGATCTGTGCCTCCTCCTGCCTGAGCCGGGCCAGAATACCTTCGCGCCTGCTTATCATTTGCCGGTCGATTTCTTCATCGCTCAAGGACAGGTCTTCCTCCCTGGAAAAGGCATTGGCAAAAATAATTTCGGCAGCCGAAATCAGTTTACTCTGGATTTCGTAGGCATAGGAATTGTCGTTCATCAGGGATGTCGCCATATCAGAGTTGATTTTCTGTTCCCGGATCAGTTTATCGAGACTCCCGTTGGCGATGATGTCCTGCTCCTCCATGGCAAAGCTGAATCGCTTGAGTGCCTCGATTTTCTGATTTGGGGCGGTCTGCTCCTCGATTTTGAACAGCGTTCTCAACAGCAGGGCGATGTTCAGGCGGATCTCGTTGTATTCACGCCGCACGTATTCATTCCCGGCGCACATATAGCGATCGATGTTGGCCTGCATCTCTTTGGTCAGCTTGATGGCATTGACGATCTGCCAGTTTGCCCGTTTCAGGTGACTCAGCCTGTCCAGTTGCCCGGCATCCATGTGCTGTTCAGCCTGTGTGGAAAAGTCGATGATGGCGCTGTACAAAGGCTTGACCTTACGTTGGTAGAGGTCATCGACATCGATACCCATGCTGTCGGTACAGCCTGCGACAACGGCATTGATATCACTGCTCGATGTGATATCCCTGCGGTGCAGATTCAGGCCATGCGCCAGTATTTCAAAGGCGTTGAAGGCCATATGCACGGTTTCTCTGGAAATGACCTCGAGTGCCGTATCGGGAAACTCCAGTGCCGATTTGCTCAGGAACAATACGCGCGCCTTATCGAGCGGTTCGACTTTCTCATGCAGCAGCTTTTCCAGGACAGCCACCAGCGTGCCGATGAACGGCAGCATGAGCACAACACCAACCAGGTTGAAGAGGGTATGAAAGAGCGCGAACTTGAGCGTGTAGTTATCGCTGGCGATGTTCATCAGCCCACTCAGCCAGTCGACCGCGAGAGCGAACTGCTTGATTAACAGGATCGCAATCGTACCGGTCACGAGGTTAAAAAAGAGATGAGCAACCGCCAGCCGCCTGCCGGAGACACTGGCGCTGATGGCGCCGATTATCGCCGTAATAGTGGTGCCCACATTCGAACCGATCCCCAGTGCCAGGGCATTCTCGTAGGTAACCTGGCCCGCCGCCAAGGCCGTGATGGTCAGGATCAGGGTGGCATGACTGGACTGCATCACCACGGTCGCCGCGATGCCGATCGCCGTATAGATCAGCAGACCTTTGAAACCCGGTACAGCGAACTGTGACAGGTCGATCTGGCCGCCGACGGTCTCGAAGCCCTCTTTCATGTAGGCGATGCCAAGGAACAGGAAGCCGAGTCCGACCAGTGCCCAACCGGCTCCCTGCAGCTTGGTGCTGCTTTTCTGAAAAATCATAATCACGCCGAAAACCAGCATCGGCATGGCATAGGCGGCGATATCGATCTTGAGGCCCAGACCGGCAACCAGCCAGGCACCGGTGGTGGTGCCCAGATTAGCACCGAAAATGATGCCGATACCCTGTGTCAGCGCAATGAGTCCGGCACTGAGAAAGGAAATAGTGATGACCGAAACCAGCGAACTGGACTGCATGAGCGTAGTCGAGACAATGCCGAACGACAGGCTCTTCCAGGTCTTATCCGTCGTTTTCTGCAGAAAGTTTTCCAGCACACCGCCACTGAACGCCTTGAACCCCTCTTCCAACGCGTACATGCCCAACAGGAAAATAGCCACGCCGGCAGCAATGGTCTTGAAATCCGGACTGACCCAGAAGCCGTAAGCAAGAACGACAAAGATGGTTAATAGCAGGATTTTTCGTGTCATCACGTTCTGCAACAGAGCATCGGGCGTTTAGGGGCAGACGTCTGATTTCGGATAGCGCGCTTTGACCTCAGCAATCCTGACATCAATCTCGATTTGTTGGCTATTGTCTCCATGGCGCACCTTATAGGCGGCATCGAGCTGATCCCCGACACTCGGGTATTCCAACCGTCGCAACTCGGCGTAATCCTGATCTGGAGCGGGTATAGTCGGCAATACCGCCTCCAGTTCCTCCGCCGTGGGTTTCGGCTCCAACCCATTCCAGTCGGCAATGTAGGGCGCCTGGCCGGGTCCGTCCCGCTTAATGACATAGTCCACCCCGGTATGCATCAAGGGGTGCAACTGGTGAACGGCCCGGCATATGGAACGGGCCCGGTTGTCAGATTGAATGAGCGTATGCTGTTCGGCAATTGTCTGGACTTGTTTACGCGTCTTATGCGCATTCTGAGAAATGACATATATCCAGCCGCCCATGATGGCAAACATCCCAAAGAAGACAATCAGCGTAAAAGTATCTTCGAACATTGAAATACAATCCTTTGAATAGTGAAAAATTCATTATAGACAAAATCAGGGGCGATAAGGGTTCGGAGGGAGACGGTACTTGCTTAAGCTCTCAGCTACCCCGCCCCCGATCGAACGGTGTTGAATTCTGTCACGGAATACACCGAAATCAGCGAAAAACGAAAAAATACTCTTCGTGCCTTCCGCATTTTCCATGGCCATTTAGATGATCTTAGCTCAATCAAGAGCCATTCGGGTCGGCAAGCGGTGAAGGCACCGGCAATTAGATCAGGAATTCAAGCTTTGAGGACCAACCAGAGGCGATAGCAGCCTGCACCGCTGCCCGGTGTCAGGGTGCTTTGGGCTTATGTGCCATCACGGCAAGCACAAGCAGGATGAAAACAACCAGCAGTAGCGCTTCCGATGTCGGCGAATCGAAGCCAGCCAGCTGGCCCGCCACATTACTGACAGGTTCTGTAGACGCACTCCCATTGTTAATCGTTTCCGCTCCGACCGGCAACGACACAACGCTGGTTCCGAGAAGCATGCGTTGCATGGCCTGTGGCAGATGCAATTTCATAGACTAACCCCTTCATTTCAAATAATTATTCTTGTAAAACACCGTGATATTCCCACCACCATTTATCAACGATCAATAATAGCAAAACAACCAGCCCTGAACTTTATAGTCTATATTGGTAATTATATACCAAATCACGGGCGGCGGTGGCGGTGGCGGGTAAAAAGAACATGACACTTGATCCAGATCAATCAATTCGCTGCAGCATTCCCTGCGGCGCCGGGTCCAGCGGTATCAGCCTGCCAAAATAAAACCACCCGAAGGTGGCTCTGTCCTTGAAGTGGCATGTTGTCACAGGGTCCCGGACCCCGCCACGCCGATCAAGGTATCGAAACAAGCCTGGATGAATCTTGTAATCGTTGGTAAATTATCAGTTATTCATGAACTCGCTTTAACTTACGCGTGGTGTACCGCATTCTCTGGCGCCACCCCCAGACCACATAGGCGATGAGCGCCAGGCAGATAAACAGGATAATGACGTAGACAGTTATGGCAAGTACGTCCATATTCAGGTAATCAGCCATCTGGTTTCCTCCCTGGCAGTACAGAACTGTAAATTAACCTGGCCGGCGAGGAGGTATACACAACATCTCCCGCGCTGCTTCAAACCCTATCCGACTCCAACCTGAAAATAATTGATCCAGATCAATGAAAGCTTCGAAAATCCATGGGGGAAGTCGCTATCCGTTGCTGTCTCGATATTCGCGGCGCAAAGCTTCATCACGCCCTTGCATAGTGCGCGGTTTGATCAGGCGGGCCGGGAAACGTCCTGTGCAGGGGAATGATTTGTGATCCGGGAGGCCTGCGCCATCAACAACTCCACAAGCCCTTCAGCGGCACCCAGATAAGGTGCGAGATGGATGTCTACCGAGGGGTATTCCTTCCGAACACCCGCTATCTCGGCGGGAATATCCGTAACCACATGGCGCCCTGCCGAAAGGAAGTATGGTAATACCACCACTTCACTCGCCCCCCTGGAGATCGCCTGACGCAAGCCGTCGGGAATCGAGGGTTCGGCCAATTCAAGAAAGGCGCAGGCCAGATCGTCAAATCCATCGGCCACCGCGCACAAACGCCCGATCAGCGCACGAATCTCGTCATTGGAGGCTTTACGGCGGCTGCCATGGGCTACCAGCAGCAAACTCTTCATCGCTTCAATCCCTCTGTACGTAAACGGTTGCCAACGCTATAACGCTTCAGTCAGCCGCCCCGGCGGTGACAGCGCGCGCCTTGCGTTGCGCCAGTTTTTTTTCCCGTTCTGACAGCGTTTGTGTGGGCAGCCAGCCCTGAATGTGTTTCTTCACCAGCCCGGAAAGCATAGCAATGTGTGCGGGCCGGTCATTGAGACAGGGTATATATGCATATTTCTCACCGCCTGCCGCAAGAAAGGTATCGCGGTTTTCCATGGCAATTTCCTCCAGGGTTTCCAGGCAGTCGGCGCTGAATCCCGGGCACATGACATGGACGTTCCTGACGCCCTCTTTGGCCAGTGCCTGCAGGGTGTGATCGGTATAAGGCTTGAGCCACTCTTTCGGACCAAGCCTGGACTGAAAGGTCAGTTGCCAACGCTGCTGCGGAAGTTCCAGCTTTTCTGCCAGCAGGCGGGCTGTCTTGTTGCACTCGCAGAAATAGGGATCCCCGGCCAGCAAACACTCCCTGGGAAGACCGTGAAACGACATCACCAGCTTGTCCGGTTCACTGTGCACAGACCAGTACTCGCGAACACTTTCCGCGAGTGCTTCGATGTAGGCCGGCTCATCGTGATAGTGATTGACAAACCGCAGTTCCGGTAACCAGCGCCAGCGACTCAACTCCAGGCTCACCGCGTCGAACGTAGAGGCTGTAGTGGACGCGGAATATTGAGGGTAGAGCGGCAGAACCAGAATTCGCCGTGCCCCGGCCTCGCGCAGTTGCTGCAGTCCTGCAGCAATCGAGGGATTGCCGTAACGCATGGCCAGTACCACTTTTACCGGTGCATCGAATTGCTGATCTATCTTCGACTGCAGCGCCTGTGCCTCGCGTTTTGAAATCGCCAGCAGCGGCGAACCTTCAGCCGTCCAGATTTTCGCGTAGGCGGCTGCCGACCTGCGTGGACGGGTATTGAGGATGACCAGGTTAAGCATCAGCCACCATAGCGGGCGCGACACCTCCACGACGCGCGGGTCCCACAGAAACTCCTTGAGATAGCGCCGCACGTCTTGCGCCTGGTGTGAGTCAGGCGTACCCAGATTGGTGACAAGAATACCGAGGCTGTCCGCGTCATCGTGGCGGAAGTGCGGTTTTTTATCTTTTTTCAATGTCTGTCATCCTGTCGTTTTGTTGGGGCCTTTTAGAATACACCGTTCTCGATCAGTGGTCTCGCAACGGCATGGCACACGAATGTCAAGCGTTTCCTGTTCAATTGTCAGCGACGGTGCACACGGAGGGGGCGACGATGAACCGGCTGTGGAAGCGCTCGGAGCATCGCGGTTACAATCAGTTATCAAACCGCATAACCCCTGCCAACCCGGGGTTTAACGAACAACCGAAACCGGAGATCGACATGAGTGACGCACTGAATTACCTGATAGCAGCCCGACCTGAGGCTATCACGCCTTACTTCAAATTCCTCAAAGAGGCCGGCAAACACCTCGACACCCGCACACGTGATCTGATATCGGTTATCACCAAGGTCGACGCCCAGACCGAAGGCGGTTTCCGTCAGTACCTGACGCGCGCCCTGAAAAATGGTGCCAGTGCCAACGAAGTCCTGGACGCGCTGCTCATGGCCTTTCCGACACTGGGTCTGGCGAAGATCGTCTGGGCGGTGGATATCCTGCTGGACATGGATATTCCTGAATTCCATCCGGACCAGCTGGATGCCAAACCTGGCTGGCACACGGTGGCCGCCCTCGACGATCTGCCATCTGCTGAGATCAGCTACCGGGACTGCGATGGACGCAGCCTGTTCATCTACCGAAGCGATGAGGAGTTGCGCGTATACGACAGCCGCTGCCCCCACCAGGTCACTAATATCCCGCATCTGGCCCTGGAAGGAACCCGGCTCACCTGCCCCAAGCATCACTGGGCATTTGATGTCGCGAGCGGCGAATGTGTCGAGGTTGGCAACCGACCCCTGAAGCATTTTGAACACAAGATCGAAGACAACATGTTACTGGCCTTCTGGTAGGCGGCCAGGAGCAGCACTGCAGCTCGGCACTGTGTCAGGAAGGAGACGCCAGGCTGTCCTGACTGACAGCCTCCGCTGGTTCCGAAGGCATGACCACCTCTGCCTGGCCATCGATGCCGCCTATGCAGTTACTCAGAACCAGTTGAGGGGGATCCATGGAAAAGATAAATGGGGCGGCCTGACGCAAGGTACTGAGCCCCAGAATCTGCCGCGTATTTCCGGGAAACACGGCAACCTCGATATCCTGTAAGGGGCACTGACCACCGATATTCAGAGTATGGATCGAGTAGATTGGCAGCATCATTCGGGTACCATCCGCCAGCATCCCCTCCAGATCACTGACGTAATCGGCGACACGCTGTTGTATCAGAACAGCGAGAGTTTCTTCATTGATGGTGGTGTAGCTGGAGCCGGTATCAACCATTAAATCCACCGCACCCAGTCCAAGGATCTCGGTCGTGACGTAATAGGTCGCTGAACCTTTTTCGCGCATGGGAATGAAGGTGCCGAATTCCTGCGCAGAGGCTGGAGAGAGAAGCGCCGGAACAAGCACGGTGCTCATGACTACGAAGAGTCGTTTCATCATAATCACTAAGCTTATACCTGACAGAATCCGGCGTGACAAGCGCTATCACCAGCTTGAGCTGTCTGCTTCAGAGGCCCCGAATCCTTGTTCACAAACGGTCAGGGTGTACCCGGCATCGCGGAATTTTCACCGCGACTCATGCAAGTAGCCTGATGCCTGTTCCTGATGGCTTTATTCAGGGACGTAAAGCCGGCGTTCGGGCACAGACCCGCTGGAGCTGGCGCTGCTCCGCGGATTCACTATGATGGTGCTGCCACGGTTGTATCCGGGGTAATTGGCCCAGCCCGAGCCCGGGTAACCGCCCCAACCCGGGTAACCACCCCAGCCCGGGTAGCCACCGTACCATGGGCCGCCGTACCAACGATCATAACGATCATAACGACTGTCGTTGTCCCACCAGCCATTGGCGCTCGTCGAGACAAAGGAAGTGGCACCTGTCATAACAACGGCAACCACGATTCTAGTCATCGCATGCATTGTTAATCTCCCCTTTAATCGAAGAGTTTCCGGAAAAACCCATCCGGCGCGGGATCTGAGTTTTATAATAGCCGATATTTTTTAATGCATTCCAGTGGTGGCATGCTTGCCTGCATCGCGGCACTTTTCTTTAGAATATTTGCCCAACATAATCCATGACATCCAAATCCTGCGGCAACAAGGTGATAATTGTTATTAATGTGTTATAAAATTATTTACTGGTATCAAACTGGCAGGTATGCATTAAACAGAACTGACCCAGGGATAAATAAAGGTAAACGACCATGATGCGAATATTCTTGTTTCTGGCCACCAACGCGGCCGTACTGGTACTGATCAGTGTAGTGTTCCAGGTGCTGGGTATCGAGGGCATCCTGGCCGCGAACGGCGTGGACCTCAACCTGCAGGCACTGCTGGTGATGTCGGCCGTGATCGGATTTGGCGGATCATTTATTTCTCTCGCCATGTCCAAATTCATGGCCAAACGTTCCATGGGCGTGCAGATTATCGAACAGCCGGGCAACAGTAGCGAACAGTGGCTGGTGGAAACGGTCAGGCGCCAGGCACAGCAGGCCGGGATTGACATGCCGGAAGTCGGTATTTTCCAGTCACCGGACCCAAACGCCTTTGCAACCGGCATGCGTCGCAACCATGCGCTGGTGGCGGTCAGCAGCGGTCTGCTGCAGAGTATGAACGCCGACGAGGTCGAGGCAGTACTCGGACATGAAATAAGCCACGTCAGTAATGGCGACATGATCACCATGGGCCTGCTGCAGGGTGTGGTGAATACCTTCGTGATTTTTCTCTCCCGCATTATCGGTCATGTGGTGGACCGGGTGGTGTTCAAGACCGAGCGTGGTTACGGGCCGGCCTATTTCATTACCTCTATTGTCGCCCAGATCTTCCTCTCCATTCTCGCCAGCATGATCGTCATGTGGTTCTCCCGCCGTCGTGAGTTCCGCGCCGATAGCGGTGGTGCCTCGCTGGCCGGTCGCGGCAAGATGATCGGTGCCTTGCAGGCCCTGCAGCGGGCCCATGAGCCCAGGGATCTGCCGGGGGAATTTGCCGCCTTCGGTATATCCGGTGGCCTCGGTGGAGGTATCAAAAAGCTGTTCATGAGTCATCCGCCGCTGGAAGAGCGCATCGCGGCATTGCGGGCAGCGCAATAAAGCGCCTTCAGCCCGTATTTCTCGCCAGCAGGTTGGTGACCTTTGTGTCCTTTGTGGTTAAGGTTGTAAGACATCCAGGTCAGGGGAGTCGGCACAGCTTGAAGATTCACTCACTGGACGGTTTCGCCATCGACACCGACCCTCTAACTGCGCTGCACTGATGTTAGCGCTACTCGTCTGCGTGCCCTTTGCAGGCGCCCTGCTGGTCTCCAGCATAGTCCCGCGACTGCGCCTGCAGCCCGCCTGGCTTGCCGGCCTGACCGTGGTGCTGGGCCTCGCCCTGCTGCTCACCCAGGGCTTGGCGGTGTACAGCGGTGAAGTGCTGCTCGAGCGCCGGGAGTGGATAGCGGCAATCGGCCTGTCACTGGCCTTCCGCCTCGACGGGCTGGGTTTGCTGTTTGCCCAGCTGATCCTCGGCATCGGCCTGCTGGTCGTGCTCTACGCGCGGTACTACCTGTCCGCCGACGAGGGCGGTCCCCGTTTCTACGCCTACCTGTTGTTATTCATGGGTGCCATGCTCGGGCTGGTGCTGTCGGAAAACCTGCTGCAGATGCTGCTGTTCTGGGAACTGACCAGCCTGGCGTCTTTCCTCCTTATCGGGTTCCGGCGGCACGATGCGGCGGCACGCCAGGGCGCGCGGCTCGCACTGGCCGTCACCGGCGCTGGCGGCTTCGCGCTGCTGGCTGCGGTGATCCTGATGGGCCAGGTGGTCGGCAGCTACGAGCTCTCGATCGTGCTGGACAGCGGCCAGGCGATCGAGAACCACCGGCTTTATCCTGTCATTCTGATACTCTTCCTGCTCGGGGTGGCGACAAAGTCGGCGCAGTTCCCGTTTCACTTCTGGCTGCCGCACGCCATGGCGGCACCCACCCCGGTGAGCGCCTATCTGCACTCGGCGACCATGGTCAAGGCCGGCATCTTCCTGCTCGGCAGATTCTTCCCGGTACTGGCGGGCACGGAGCTGTGGTTCTACTGCGTCAGCGGCATGGGCCTCGCGACCCTGCTGCTGGGCGCCTACTTCGCCCTGTTTCAACACGATATCAAGGGCCTGCTGGCTTACTCAACCATCAGTCATCTGGGTCTCATCACCCTGCTGTTCGGACTGGGCACCCCGCTCGGGGAGATCGCAGCCATTTTCCATATCCTCAACCACGCGGTTTTCAAGGCATCCCTGTTCATGGCCGCCGGCATTATCGATCACGAGACCGGAACCCGTGACATGCGCCGGATCAACGGCCTGTTCAAGTACATGCCCTACACCGCGCTGCTGGCGATGGTGGCCGCAGCGGCGATGGCGGGTGTCCCGTTACTCAACGGTTTTCTGTCCAAGGAGATGTTCTTCAGCGAGACGCTCGGTCTCAGGTGGCTCAGCGAGGCGGAGTGGCACTGGCTGTTTCCCTGGGCGGCCACCCTCGCCGGGGTGTTCGCAGTCGCCTATTCGCTGCGTTTTATTCATGACGTCTTTTTCAACGGCGAGCCCCGGGATCTGCCACGCACGCCACACGAGCCACCGCGCTGGATGAAGGTTCCGGTCGAGATCCTGGTGGTGCTGTGCGTGGCCGTCGGCACTCTGCCAAACCTCACCGTGCGGCCCCTGCTTGAGGTGGCGGCCGCGGCTGTCCTGCAGCATCCACTGCCCGATTTCAGCCTCAACATCTGGCACGGCTTCACCACGCCCTTCATCATGAGCCTGGTGGCGTTGGGCGGAGGCGTCGCCCTCTACGCCGGCCGCCGCTGGGTGTTCGCCGCTCATGATCGTCTTTTACCCCTGAGGTTGAGCGGCAAAGTCCTGGCCGAGCACTTGATCAACTTGTTGTTCGACTTCGGCCACTGGATCGACGCTGCGCTGGATAACCGCAGTCTACGCCGCTACAGCTTCTTTCTGGTAGTGAGCGCGCTGGCCATGGGTGTAATCGGTCTCTGGGGCCTGCCCCTGGCCGGCAGCGCTGCACGTACCCCGCCCGCTCCCGGCGCCCTGATTGGGGGGCTGCTGCTCGGTGCCGGAGCACTGGCCACGGCGTTCATGCACCGCAACCGCCTCGTGGCCGTGCTGATGCTCGGGCTGGCGGGCTTGATGACGTCGCTGCTGTTCGCGTTCTTCTCGGCGCCGGATCTGGCGTTCACCCAGTTACTGGTTGAGATCGTCACCGTGATCCTGCTGCTGCTGGCAATGTATTATCTGCCACAGGCGACACATGCCGAGTCCAGCCGGGCACGCCGCAGCCGCGATGCAGCGCTCGGTGTGCTGACCGGCCTGGGAATAGCGGTGCTGTGCTACGCCATGCTCACCCGGCCGGCCGACAGTATCTCTTCCTACTACCTCGACCAGAGCAAGCCCGGCGGTGGCGGCACCAATGTGGTAAACGTGATTCTGGTCGACTTCCGCGGCTTCGACACCCTGGGAGAGATTACCGTGCTCGGTATCGCTGCGGTCGGCATCCTTGCCATGCTCACCGGGCTGGTGCTGCGCGGACCGCAGCGCGACTGGCTGGGCCGGCCCTGGGCCAGCGACCGCCATCCGCTGATTCTGGTCACCGTGTCGAGGCTGCTGCTGCCCATTGCGTTGCTGGTCTCCGCCTTCCTGTTCCTGCGCGGTCACAACGAGCCGGGCGGTGGATTCATCGCCGGCCTGGTCACCGCTGTCGCGCTGATTCTGCAATATATCGCCGAGGGCAGCCGTATGACCGGCAGGCGGCTACCCTGGGACCACCTCGGCCTGATCGGTGCCGGCATCCTCATCGCGCTGCTCACGGGCGTGGGCAGCTGGTTGTTCGGCTATCCATTCCTGACCAGCACCTATAGTTACCTGAGCTTGCCGGTGATCGGCACCTTCGAGCTCGCCAGCGCCATGCTCTTCGACCTGGGCGTGTACCTCGCCGTGGTCGGCACGGTACTGCTGATCCTCGCCGGCATCGGCCGCCTCAGCCTGCAGGAGGACAGCGCCTGATGGAAGCCCTGGTCTCGGTTCTCATCGGCATAATGACGGCGAGTGCCGTCTACCTGCTGCTACGCGCCCGAATCTTTCCCGTGGTGCTTGGACTCTCCCTGCTCGGCTACGCCGTCAATATCTTCCTGTTCGCAAGCGGCAGACTGCAGCTGGAAAGCTCACCGCTGGTCGAACACGGCCTCGCACAGCTGCCCGACCCCCTGCCGCAGGCCCTGGTGCTCACTGCCATTGTCATCGGCTTCGGTATGACAGCCTTTCTCGTCGTGCTTGCCCTGCGCGCCCTGCGTGAGCTCGGTGACGACCAGGTGGACAGAGGTGACAAGCCATGAACCATCTCGTCGTGCTGCCGGTACTGATACCACTGCTGACGGGTGCCCTGCTGCTGCTGGCCGGCCGCGCCGGCAAGCTTATCCAGCGCAGCATCAGCCTGCTCGCCACGACTGCCCTGCTGCTGGTGGCCCTTGTGCTGCTGACCGGCGTCTCGGCGGGTGATCTCATGGTCTATTATGATGGCAACTGGCCGGCACCCTACGGCATCGTACTGGTGGTGGACCGGCTCAGCGCGCTGATGCTCAGCCTCGCCGCACTGCTTGCGCTGGCCAGCCTGCTGTATGCCATCAACAGCGACGACAGGCTCGGTCCACGCTTCCACGTGCTGTTCCAGATGCAACTGCTCGGCATCAACGGCGCCTTCCTCACCGGTGACCTGTTCAACCTGTTTGTCTTCTTCGAAATTCTGCTCATTGCGTCTTACGCCCTGCAGCTGCACGGCGGCGGCAGGGCCCGCGTGCGCGCCGCCCTGCATATCGTGGTACTCAATCTGGTCGGCTCCGCGATCTTTCTGATCGCTATCGGCGCCATCTACGCGGCCACCGGCACACTCAACCTGGCAGACCTGGCGGTGAAAGTGGCCGCAGCAGGCAGCGAGCAGACCGGACTGCTACGCGCCGGCGGACTGCTGTTGCTGGTGGTGTTCGCGCTCAAGGCAGCGCTGATGCCACTGGGATTCTGGCTGCCCCCCGCCTACGCTGCGGCCAGCGCACCGGCAGCGGCGCTGTTCGCCATCATGACCAAGGTCGGCGTGTACGCCATTCTGCGCGTGCACGGCCTGGTGTTCGGCCCGGACGCAGGCGCGGCTGCGTCGCTGCTTTCGCCCTGGTTGCTGCCCATCGGTCTGCTGACGGTGGTTGTTGCGACCCTCGGGGTACTCGCCAGCCGCGAGTTGCGCCGCCTGCTGGCGCATCTGGTGGTGCTTTCCGCCGGCACTCTGATTCTGACACTTGGACTCGAGTCCGAAGCGGCCACATCGGCGGCGCTCTACTATGCGCTGAACAGCACGCTGGTCGGTGGCGGCCTGTTCCTGCTTGCCGACCTCATCGCCCGCGAGCGCGGCGCGGCGCAGACCAGGCTGGACCGGCAACAGACCGTCGCGCAACCTGCGCTGCTGGGGACCCTGTTCTTCGTCGGCGCCGTGGGCGTTAGCGGTTTGCCCCCGCTGGCGGGATTTGCCGCCAAGTTGTATATCCTGCAGAGTGCCTTCCTGCACACGGCCGCGGGCTGGGTCTTTTCCGTGGTACTGCTGAGCGGGCTGTTGGTGATCGTCGCCCTGAGCCGGGCGGGCAGCGCGCTGTTCTGGCGCACCGGTGATACAGCCGTGCTGGCAGCACGTTCCGGCCTGCTGCCAGCCGCTACCACGACGCTGCTGCTGTTCGGCAGCGCCGCGCTTATGCTGGGTGGTGGTGCGACAACCGCTTTTACGCAGGCGACCGCAGCGCAGCTCGCTGACCGCAGCGCCTATATCGATGCTGTTATGTCAAACCGGGCCCTAGTCCCCTCCCCCCAGCACAAAGGAGGTTCCTGATGTCCAGAGTCTCGACCCTGTTGCCACAGCCCCTGCTGAGCCTGTCGCTGTTGCTGATCTGGCTCCTGATGAACAACAGCGCCACACCCGGCCAGCTGCTGTTGGGGACCCTGCTTGGCGCACTCATCCCGGCGTTTACCCGACGCTTCTGGCCGGAGCCGCCGCAACACCTGGCCCGCCCGGGCCTGGTGTTGGCTTTCGCGGGGCGCGTGCTGTGGGACATCATTGTCGCCAACTTTGCCGTGGCAAGGGTTGTGCTGGGACCGCGCAGTGCCCTGCGGCCCGCCTTCGTGCAGGTGCCGCTGGACGTGGAGGGTGAATTCGCCATGACCGTGCTTGCCAGCGTGATCACGTTAACCCCCGGAACGGTTTCTGCGGACCTTGATGCCGAACGCGGCTACCTGCTGGTGCACGCACTCAGCGTGGATAACGCAGAGGCTCTGGTACAACAGATCAAGACCCGATATGAAGCCCCCATCAAGGAGATATTCGCATGCTGAACATTGTCGTACCGACGGCGATGACGCTGCTCGGCGTCGCGCTGCTGTTGAATGCCTGGCGACTGTTTCGCGGGCCGGACTCCACCGACCGTATCCTCGCCCTCGACACCCTGTATATCAACGCCGCGGCGATAATTGTGCTTTACGGTGTTTACCTCGGGCACCCGCACTTGTTCGAGGCTGCGCTGCTGATCGCCCTGCTCGGCTTTGTGAGCACCATGGCTCTGGCCAAATTTCTGCTGCGTGGGGACATCATCGAATGATCGCGACGCTTGTCGATTGGCTCAGCGCCGCTTTGCTGCTGCTCGGCTCTGGCTTCGCGCTACTGGGATCCATCGGCCTGGCACGCCTGCCCGACATCTATACGCGCCTGCACGGACCGAGCAAGGCGACAACGCTCGGGATTGGTGGCATTCTTCTTGGCTCTATGCTGTTTTTCTCGCTGCGGCAGGGCTTAAGCCTGCACGAGCTGCTGATCAGCGTGTTTCTGTTTATGACCGCACCGGTGAGCGCCCACCTCATCGCCCGCGCCGCCCTGCATCGACGTTGCAAGAGTCTGGCCCCAACGCCGAAGGGCAAGGGCGTAAAGCGACTGCACATCGATAAACCCTGAAGCAATCAATCTACCCCCGCTGCGGATGCAGGGGCTGGATCGGCGATGTCGCGGAAACCGTGCTCAGTGGGTCTGATTTGAACCACCGCTCCACCTCACGCAACAGCCTGGCACCATGCCAATCGATAGTTTCCAGCCCGTACAATGCGCGGTTGAGTTCATCAATGGCATCAGCCAATGAAGGGTCTACGCGCTTGGCGATGGCGCCAAGACTGGTAGGTGGCCGCTCCTGCCAGTGGGTTTTTGCCAGCGTCAGCAAGGCAGTTTTGCAGGCCCCGGCATCCTTGTGTCGGCAGGCGTGTTTGAACTCGCGAAACGCTTTGTTTGACTTCTCCGGCTCGCCGAGGGCTGATCGGGGTTCAGGTTTATGCCGCTGCCTCCACCAGAGCAATGCTGTCACCAGCCAGCCCAGCACAAGCACCCCAGTCAGCCATGGCCAGAACCCGGCAGCATGCCGTTGTTGCACAATTTCAACCGGACGTGAAGCGGAGATTGCCGGGCCCGGTTCGACGGGTAGCGGTGCCGGTGCGGGCTGGGCATCGGCCGCGGCACTGACTTCGATGCTGCGCGCGGGAATGCGTGCAAGCTGCTGTTGCCCGGTTTCCGTGTTCCACCAGGGGATCTCAATCGCGGCAAGTTCGAAGCGTCCTGGACGGCTGGGCAATATGGCGATTTTCTCCTGGCGAATACCGATCAGGCCATCCGCCCCGGTTTGATTTTTGAGCAGCGGTTGATCGGTATATTGTTTGATTCCATCCGCGGGTGTACCAGCCAAACCTGGCAATTGCGCGGCGGCGATACCGTTGGCTGTCAGCGTGACGGTACGGGTCAGCGGTTCGCCAACGCGGAAACGGGGCGGGTCTTGTGGCCATTCTTCCACCAGCCGCAGTTGCGGGCTGGGCAGCCAGGGACGCTGCGCGGCCACGGGTATGGGCTGTACATCCACGCTGAAGGCTTTGGATGTCACCCGCTTGGCGCGCAGGGTCTCGTTAAAGTTGAACCGACTGCCCTCGATGATCTGTCCCTGGAATACGCTGGGCTGCACGGTCAGAGTACCGCTTTGCTGGGGAAAGATGGCAAAGCTTCGTTCAATGACGACATAGCGCACACCATTGCGCAGGGTTTCGAAACTGCGGTCGTCGCCGAGTTTTTCGACCATTACCTCCACGCCGCTGAGCTTCGGCTCGCTGAGGCTGCCGCTGCGCAGATTCACCGAACGCAACAGTCGCAGTGTATACACGAGTTGTGATTGCACAAACGCTTTTTGCGGCGTCAGTTCCGCTTCCAGAAATATGGCGCCACCCTGGTCTGAGGCGTCAGCTGTTTCAGCTTCTACCACCAGGGACAGACTGTTGCTGCGGTCCTTGCCGAAGCTGATGGCCGGAATGGTGTAATGACCAACATCGCGTGCCATCAGCGTCAGTTGCCATTGACTGCTGCGGTCCATACGACCATTGGTGAACTGAATCTGGCTACCCTGTGAGCGGTTCAGGATATCGAACAGGGCTTCCAGCGGCGAGAAATCCGCTTCGCCGTCCGCGTCGCCCTGCACATCGAAAGTCAGCAGAAACGACTCATTGACGGGTACCGGATTGCGGTCGAGGTGCGCCCGAATGGTCGCGGCCTGAATCCCGTTTGCAGACAGGCTCAGCAGTACTATCAGTGCGACACGCGCTACCATGGCTCTTCCTCGGGTTTCATGCGATGCTCACGCTGCCGGTATTGGTAGAGAAACTTACGCCGTAACAGACCGCCCGGGTCATCAGGAATACGACGCAGCCACTGTTCTGTCGCCGGATCGGATGCTTCATCAGTGTGCTGTTCGCCGATAGAAGTCATGTCAGCAACATTGGTTTCACGCTGTTGCTCGGATGATTGCGTTGCCTGCGTCGACGACGTCTGCGCGTTGTGTTCGTCTCTGCCTTGATCTCCCTGCGCCTCTTCACCGGCGTTAGAGTCATCCTGCGCACCCTCCCGGTCAGCCGCCTCGCTTGCCGCCTGCCCGGAAGACTGAGTCTCCTCCGAATCTGAACCGGCCTGCTGTTTATCACCCGGGTTCTGATCACCTTCGCCGGAGGCATCCGGTGAATCCTGCTGATTGCCGGCTTGTTCACTATCATCCCGGGAGGATGATGAATCCGGCTGAGATTGTTTCCGTTGTTCTTGCTGCTGCTGTTGTTGCTGCAGCAGTTCCATGTTGTGCCTGGCGTCTTCGTGATCGGGGTCAAGTTCAAGCGTCTGTTGATAACTGGCCATGGCTTGCGGGTACTGGCCGAGTCTGGCCAGGGCGTTGCCGCGGTTATAAAGGGCATCGGGTGTTTTGATGGACTCCAGGCTGGCGGCTGCCTGTTCATACTGGCTGGCGCGGTACTGTGCTGCGGCTTTCCATTGCGGATCCTCGAAGTGTTGCGCCGCGTCTGCTGCCTCCCCCTCCTCCAGTGCCCGCATACCCTGCTGATCGGGGCGACTCCACAGGCTGCCCCAGTCCACGGCGTGGGCGGGCTCTGGCACAGGCATCAGCACTAGCGGCAACAGCACCAGCAGGCCACGCCGAAAGGCCAGCGCCGCCAGCGGAATCACCAGCAGGATCAGCCACGGGCCATGTTCGCGCCATTGGTCTGACTGAAGACCGCCGGCCTGTTCCGCCTGGTTGAGGCTGCGTGTTGTCTGTCCGGCAAACAGATAGTGGATATCCTGATCGTCCGGGCGGATGGTGGCATAACGCCCACCGCCGCGCTGTGCCCAGCGCTGCAGTGCGGCAGCATCGAGTCTGGGAACGACAATGGAGCCCTGCGCATCCTTTAGAAAACCGCCGTCCACGACGGGAATAGGCGCACCCTGTTGACTGCCTGTGCCGAGAATGGACAGCCGGTGACCTTGTTTGCGCAAGCGGTCCAGTTGCGATGCCAATGCGTCGCCTCCGATACCATCGGTGACCAGCAGTATGTCACTCCGGGTGGCGCCTGCCTGTTGCAACAGCTCAACGGCCACCGCCAGGGCAAGGTCGGCACGACTGCCTTGTGATGGCATCATGCCGGTTTCGAGACTGGCCAGTTGTGCGAGGATGGTATCTGTGTCGTCGGTCAGGGGAGTCACGGTAAACGCTTCGCCGGCATACACCAGCAAGGCGGTCTGTCCTGCCTTGCGGGCCCTGAGGATATCGGTGATTTTTTGCCTGGCCCGAACCAGGCGGCTGGGTTTGAGATCGCCGGCATCCATGGAACGCGACAGATCCAGGGCGATCACCAGCGCTGATTGATCACGGAATACCG
>Ga0210064_1000091_pt1 | contig 40674 bp, 32 predicted proteins | sample Muzzi_CordC_D2_FD_185531 | JGI IMG/M metagenome (GOLD analysis project Ga0210064, IMG submission 185531) | Wetland microbial communities from San Francisco Bay, California, USA, that impact long-term carbon sequestration - Muzzi_CordC_D2 (SPAdes) | ecosystem: Environmental > Aquatic > Marine >... | reverse complement strand
GAAGTGGGAATGGGGAAGTCGGAGTATTAAAGGATAGCGCATCAGACGGAAGTCAGCCAAACCGCTGTCCTGAAAAGTTTACCCGCCTTTGGAGGGCGGCCAGTTTAATCGAAAAAGGAACTTTGTAGTTTTGTATCGATTGTTTATGGATTGTGGGAGCGGTTTTTAACCGCGATGACCCGTTCAATCGTGGATGCCTCCAGCCCGCAGGGCTTACGCCCCGGAGGGGAAGCCACTCCCACAACCAGTTATTACGGCCTAAATGACATTGAATTTGGTGGAGTTTCATATAAGCGGTCAGGTGCAGATTTAATCTGGCCTTCGCCCTGTGCTTTGCGCCCAGATCCCTCCACTCTCAACATTATAACCTCCGCCGAATACCTGACACCCGAAACCTGAAACCTTAAACGTTTTACCTGCAACCTCATACCTATCGCTATCGGGTAACCAGTATCCGGCACCCAGCTATATAGCCTGACCGTTCACGGCGATATCAACAAAAGCCTCAATTTCAACCTGCAGGTCGTCAAATGCGGCTAACCCGTGCTTCAGGTGCTGCGGCAACTCGTCGTTGGCCGCACCGACGATTAAACCCACAATCAAACCGCGGTGAACGTTGTCACCACCGGCGTTGGCATTGGCCAGCAGGGTTGCTTCAACATCGGCCCTGTGAACCTGGGCAAGGTATAAGAGCAGCGGCAGACCGTGCTCCGGATAACAGGCTGAGGCGAACACACCGTTGATGACATCCGCCTCTGTGTGCTCAAGGACAAGTTGATCAACTTCAAAAGGCACCTCGCTTAGCAGAGTATGAAACTGCCACATTTCGTGGTGCGGAATGTTGCCGGGGCCCTGGTGATCGCGGTAGGCGGCAAAAAGATCCTTTCCGGAAATCCGCGGCGTGTGCACCCGATGGGCATAAGTCGTGATGGCTTGACGGGGATCGGCGCCGGTTAACAGCGCATTGAGAAGCGGAACCAGCACTCCCAGCGCGCTGGCCACATTTTCCGACCGATGGGTTTGGCTCTGGTGTTCGATTGAGTGTAACTCAATTTATTTTCTGAACCCATCGGCTTTTATCCCATAGCGGCGCATGATCTGCTGCAGGGCCTGCCTTTCCAGGCCGCATTGACGGGCTGCTTGAGAAACATTGCCTTCGTATTCTTCCAACAGTTGGCCGATGAAGCCGTGATTAAATTGGTTTAAGGTTTTTTCTTTGGCTGCTTTGTACGGCAAATCCTGGTGGACGGTTTCCACCCGCGGCATCGGCCTGTGGTTGTCGCTTAAGTTGACGTCCCGGGGTTTAATTTCCTCATCCGTTGAAAACAGGATCCCCTGCATAATGACGTTTTCCATCTCCCGGACGTTGCCCGGCCAGGTTTTCTGTAAAAATATATCCATCAGCTCCGATGATATTTTCTTCGAAGGTTTATCGAGCAAAATGCAATGCTTTTCCAGCAGGTGGCCGGCAATCAGGGGAATGTCTTCCGGATGCTCCCGCAAGGCCGGCAGTTTGATCGGCAGCACGTTCAAACGATAATAGACATCTTCTCTGAATTCGCCGATTTTTATCTTTTGCGCGAGGTTCTGGTTGGTCGACGCGATAATTCGAACATCCACCGTAATCGATTTGGTATCCCCCAGCGGTTTGATTTCTTTTTCCTGCAATACCCGCAACAGTTTAGTTTGAATGGCCGGTGTGATGTCGCCGATTTCATCCAAAAATATGGATCCATTGTGGGCCTCCTGAAACAACCCGATTTTGTTCTGGGTGGCATGGGTAAAGGCGCCCTTTTTGTAGCCGAATAACTCACTTTCCAAAATATTTTCCGGCAGGGTGGGACAATTGACAGCCACAAAAGCATTTAAACTGCGCCGGCTCAGGTCATGCACCGCCCGGGCCACCAGTTCTTTTCCGGTACCGGATTCACCGGTAATCAGCACGGTTAAATCGGTTTTGGCCACCATTTGAATGGTTTCATACAGCCGTTTCATAACCTGGCTGTTGCCGACCAGTTTGTGAAAAATCTGCCGGTCCTGGCATTCCATCTGCAGCCTGTAATTTTCCTGGATCAGGCGGCTGCGCTCCAGCGCTTTCTCCAGTCGCACGACGATAGTCTCATGATCAAACGGTTTGGAGATAAAATCGTAAGCACCGTTGCGCATGGCCTCAACCGCAGTTTCAACACCGCCGAAGGCGGTCATCATGATGACGGTCATATTCGGGTGGTCGCGTTTGATCACCTCTAAAAGTTCCAGGCCGTTCATTTGCGGCATTTTGATGTCGGCCAGCACCAGGTCAAACCATTGTTGTGAAATTAGCCGAAGGGCTTCTTTGCCGGATTGGGCGGTGACGATATGACAGTTTAAATCAGGCTCCAGGCTGCGTTTGAGCAATTGGAGCATGTCGTGTTCATCATCGATGATAAGAATTGATTTTTGCATGTTTGATCCTTGAGTTCGGTGCAACAAGGGGCAACACGATGGTGAATGTTGCCCCTTGTCCGACTTCACTGTCAACCAGAATATCGCCACCGTGATTTTTTATAATACCGTAACTGACCGAAAGACCTAATCCGGTGCCCTCCCCCGTGGGTTTGGTGGTAAAAAAAGGATCGAAAATTCGAGCCAGGTTCTTTTTTTCAATACCATGTCCGGTGTCTGCAATTCTGACCATGACCTGTTGGCCGGATTCATTCATTTCGGTTGCAAGAGACAAAACGCCCTTATCGCCGATCGCATGCTTGGCGTTCATAATCAAGTTCATCAACACCTGCTTGATTTTCTTCTCGTCCAGCAGCATTTCCGGAACTGAAGCATCGTAGTTTTTCTGGATGTCGATGTCTGCCAGACCGGCATGCTGTTGGATAAAATCCAGGACATCGTCGATGGCTTGATCTACCCGGATGACATCTTCATTCGGCTTGGAACTCCGGGCAAAATTCAGCAGATCCTCGACAATTAGTTTACAGCTGCGGACATGTTTCTCGATGGTTTTGAGGTCATTGTACTTTTCAGTCGCCGGAGGCTCATTTCGGATCAGCAGCTGGGTGTATCCCAGGATAATCCCCAGGGGGTTATTGATCTCATGGGCAATCCCGGCCGAAAGCTGGCCGATGGAAGCCAGTTTGTCCGCCTGGGCGATCTGTTCCTCGACCAGGCGCCGCTGTTCGATGTCCTTGACCAGAAAATGAATCGTCGCCTCGCGGTCTGAGCGACCCTCGTCAAAACTTCCACTGACCAGGACCCGGATCTGTTTATCTTCGCTGTATTTCAGGCTGACCTCCGCATTTGAAACAAAGCCGTAGCCTTCAATTAAGTTTTTGATTTCCTGCCAATCCGCTGATACGGCAAAAAAATCGGCAAACGATTTTTGCTCCAGCGAAACAGCGCTATCCTTGTAACCGAATATTTTATACCCGGCCGGGTTCATATTGATGATCGTACCGTCCCGACCGGTCACCAGGATCATATCCCGCGACACTTCAAAAATCCGTCGATATTTATGCTCGGATTGGGCCAATTCCCGGGTGCGTTCGGCCACTAAATGCTCCAGATTCTGGTTGAGAAACAGCAGTTCATCCCGGACGGTTTGAAGCTCCTGCTTGTCTTTGGATATCTGGCGGTATATTCTCCAGATTCGCTCAAAAAACAGGGTGACCGAGGCCACAAACACGAACATCAGGGAATTGATCGCGCCGCTGTAAGGACGAATGGATACCCAGAGCGTTTCGTGGTCGGATAAAAGCAGGATCTGTTTTAAAATGTGGCCGGCGGACCGCGACACCGCAAAGCCCGCCAACCCCAGGCAGAGCCAGAACAAATAGGTCCAGATGACGTTGCTTGAATCCCGGGTTCTGAGGGTACGCACGAGGTTCAGGCACAGAAATGAAAATACGATCATCAGGACCGAGCCGAACATATCGATGATCCAGATGGGCAGAGAGGTCGCGATCATGGTTGGATCACCTCCGGGCGCTGCGCTTCTGTTTCCCTGAGCAGCCGTCTCAGCCCGAAGTAAAGGAAAAGAAGGGCCGGTACGCAAAGCAGGTGATCCAGCTTGGCGGCATAATACAGCCAGATGAGTGTCTTGGAATGATTGGAGGCGATCAGGCTGATTCTCCACGGATCGATGCGCCGGACATCGATGACGGCAAGCTGCTCATCCAGCAGGTGCACACTGAACGCATCCAGATTCCACAAAATAAAAAACAAGGCCGCGTACTGGATGTAGCGCCACCCGACCGACCGCACCAGTTGCCTTTCCCGCAGCCAGTATATCAGGACGCCCATGGACACGGTGAAAAAAATATGGGCCAGTTGATGAGCATACAGGCCTTCGGGTGCGCTGTGGGCCTGGGTGGCAAAGGCTGGTTCGGCCAAGAGCAGAATTGTGCCGATCAACCCAATTTGGTGAAGGTATCTGTGCCATTGCATGGGTCGGGTTCCTGTTGGTTTAATTTTCCTTAACGTCGCAAGAATCAAAATTGATAATTAGCAGGGGGTAGTCGCTTTTACAAGGTCGATGCTTGATGCTCGATACTTGATATTTAGTAATACATCTGGAATGAAATCCAGAAACATCCAGCATCCAGAAACCAGTATCCAGAATCAATCAATATTGCCAATGATTCAAGTCGGAACAGCCTGCGTCCAATTCAATATTTCATCCATATAGTAGGGTCTTATGATACCAATATTTCTATTCTCAACAGGGGTGTCAAGCCGGACGTTGCGGGATGGTTAGCGGGATTCTTTGGTGGCGTTATTGTTGAGGGCTATCTGAACCCCTTTGAAATACGGCAAATAGGGACGCATATATTTAAAAAAAATCCGGCAGAGGATGTAGATCGGAATAAACGTAAAGATATATCCGACCGATTTTCCGAAAATCAGCGACAAGGGGAATGCCAGAGCAAACTCCACATCGGCAAAGCGGGTCTGCATCCACCCCAGGGCAAAAGGCAGCGGCCACAAAATCCCGGCGGAATAGGCGACCATGGTAAAGAAGTGCTTGCCCCAGACATCGGTCGCTTCTTTGTTTAATGCTTTATAGCCGTCCGTGTCCCCGACCCGGTGAGCCTCAAGTGACAGCCTTTCCTTTTCCATCATCTCAGCGACAAGGGGAATGCCAGATCAAACTCCACATCGGCAAAGCGGGTCTGCATCCACCCCAGGGCAAAAGGCAGCGGCCACAAAATCCCGGCGGAATAGGCGACCATGGTGAAAAAGTGCTTGCCCCAGACATCGGTCGCTTCTTTGTTTAATGCTTTGTAGCCGTCCGTGTCCCCGGCTTGACGAGCCTCAAGTGACAGCCTTTCCTTTTCCTTCATCTCCCTGGACATGGAATCCAGGTAACGCTTGTTATAGCGGATGGCCAGGGAGACACTCAGCTCGCCGATGATGACGCAAATAAACGCCAGGACCATCGTTCCGATGATATAATCCGCAAAGGCATCGCCGGTAAGGCGATAAAAAAATATCAGGAAGCCGTCGCTATGATAAAAGAATGCCGTCAAAAAATTGTTCATGGTCAAGCTTACCTGTTGGGCGATGGTCCGTGATCGAGGCCCCATGGCAACATGCCCGGTTGCGGGACAAAACACCCCGCCAACCGGGCATCTGCCTGATTGGTCGAATAGGGTTCGACCTTAAATGATACTGATGCCAAAAAATCCTCTCAGGGTGTATCGCAGCCCGATGAAGATGGCCAGCACAATAAAAATGCCCTTCAGCACTTTGGCCGGGATATACTTGCCGGTCCGCGGCCCGATCATGGAGCCGATGAAGATCCCGATCAACTCCATTCCGATCAGGGACCAATGAACCATAACCCCCTTTAAAACCATAAAATTGAAGATGGCAAAGATCATGCCGATCAGCACCGAAAGGGCCGAAGTTCCCGCCACCACGAACATTGGCAGACCGACCACGCTGGTCAGAAACGGAACGTATAAAAAGCCACCACCGATACCCAGAAAAGAAGCCAGGGCCGAGATAAAAAAACCGCCGATAAAGGCCCAGACGGGGCTGAAGCTGAAGGTTTGGCCAAAAAAGACGATTTCGATTTTGGTCAGGCTCCATTTGGTCGTTTTGACGCCCTGATCTTCAATCTTGCCTTTGGATTTAATCGTTTCCTCAAAAGCCTTACCGGCAGCCTGGGCGGCTTTCTTGGAGGCCTGCCCTTTGGGCGTCATCTCATATATCATAAATCCGCCGATAACGAAAACGCACAACCCGAACCAGCCCTGATATTGTGAGAATTTGAGCTTACCGGCCGTGGTAAAGACCACCAGCAGGGTGGCAAAAAGGGCGCCGCTGCCCAGGAAAACGCCAAGGGCCGGTACCAGTCTTTTTTGCCTGTGGTAATTGAAGCTGGAAACCAGGGCCGATAGGCCCACGAGCCACTGGTTGGAAACCCGGATGCTGTCGGTAATAAACTTGTTCAAACCCGGTGCCGTTGTCTTGAAGGACTTGGCATAGGCACCGAGTCCATAGATCGTCATGTGACCGACGCCGGCCATGATGCCCCCGAAGGCGCCGACAGTGGAAAAGATCCAGCCCACCCAGATGGCCCACAAAAGACCGATGATGGGGTTAAGCTGCGGGCCGCCCGGAATGCCAAGATATCCCTTTTCCGCTTCCATATTGATCTGCCCTTTTTCGGTTCCCTTGGCTGCTTGGGCGATAGCCTCCTCCAGGGTGCCGGCGGCGACGTCGCTCGGCCCGAGAAGGGGGGTTACAACTAAAAAAAACAATAAAATCGAACAAAGCACCAAAATGTTCTTCCTCATATCCTTCCTCCTATTTAAATAAGATTTATAAAAGACCCGCATGGGCTTAGGCTTGTGCAATCGTTTGCGCTGCGTAATAACATCTTAAAAACCTAAGCAATGAATATGCCAGGATTAAAACCACTTATTTTATTCATGGCTGCCGGCCGGATTTAAAACCTATCTTTCCGAAATAATTACCTAAAATATTAAATCAGCCTACCGGCACCCGATTTTTATGCCCGTCGCCCGGCCACCATTCCCGGGCCGATGTGCAATAAAAATAATACATCCCGTCGGAAAGCTGCGGGCTGGGGCGCAAAACAGCGATATTCATGTTTGCACGATAATTATTGCGATGCAATAATTATATTGCATTTATTCTCCGGGACAAACCTGCCAAGGGGGTTTTTTTGCTTTTCTTTCCAAAGGCTTTCAGTTATATCTATCTAAAATTAATAGAAGATTGAACATCGATACCCGAAAGCCACCAGCCGTCTGATCGTTGCAAACAACTGGTATAATTATTGCTGTTAAATTATTTTTTTTGATCTTTCAAAGAACAGAATAGACCATATATATCTTTACAAAAATTAACGACTCTGGGAGGAGAGATACGATTATGAAAGAATCGGTATTCAGTATCTGCGGCATGTGCACGGTCAGGTGCCCCATCAAGGTTGACGTCGAAGAGGGAGTTGTCAAATGGATCGAGGGCAATCCTCACGACCCGGGTATGGCCGGTCGGCTATGCGCCAAAGGGTCCGCCGGTCTGGCCATGCTCTATGACTATGAAAGACCCCAGTATCCCATGATCCGGGAGGGCAAACGGGGCGAGGGAAAATGGAAAAAGGCCACCTGGGATGAAGCCCTGGATTATATTTCCCAAAAATTGAAGGCCATCATCAAAAAGCACGGCGCCAAAGCCATTGCCTTAAGCGATCGCGGGGGGCCGTTTCGTGACATTCACCGCAGCTTTTTAAGGGCCATCGGCTCGCCCAATTATTTTAACCACGACTGCACCTGCGCCCGCAATGTTCAGCATGCAGCCCTGTCCCTCTTTGGATCCGGACGCAAGACCTTCAACTACGACTACGGCAACTGCAAACATCTGGTTCTTTACGGTCGCAATGTGTTTGAGTCCCTGCGGGTCAAGGCGGCCAATAATATCATGGACATGCTCGAAAAAGGCGGCAAGCTTACGTACATCGATCCCCGGGCTGCCGGCACGGCCATGAAGGCCACCCGCTACTGGGCCATTCGCCCGGGGACGGACTATGCCCTGAACTTGGGCATCATTCACACCGTGCTGCGTGACAAGCTATACGATGCCGCGTTTGTCAATAAATGGGTCTCCGGTCTCAAGGAGCTCGAAACGTTTGTGATTCCCTACACCCCGGAATGGGCTGAGAAGGAAACCGGCATTGCCGCCCGGGAAATCGTCGCCTTTGCCCATGAAATCGCGGAAGCCAGTCCGGCCGTAATTTTCCATCCGGGCTGGATGATGGCCCGCTACTCGGATTCTTTCTATGCCGTCAGAACCAATTACATTCTCAACGCCCTGATGGGCGCTTTTGAAGCCCCCGGCGGACTTTTCTTTCAAAAGGGACCGGGTGATGTGGGCGCCAAAGGGCTTAAATCACTGCTGGATACCATTCCCAAGCCCGAAGAAAAACGGGTTGACGGGTGTGGCTGGAAGCACAAACACTTTGATGCCGGCCCGGGCCTATTACAGCTGCTCTACCCGGCCATCCTGAGTGAAGATCCCTACCCGGTTAAAGCCTATATTGCCTTCCGGCACGATCCGCTCCTGTCCCTGCCGGATCCGGAAAAACAAAAGGAGGCTTTCGACAAGCTGGATCTGCTGGTGGCCATTGACGCCAACTACAGTGAAACCGGCTGGTATGCCGATGTGCTGCTGCCTTCGGCCACGTACCTGGAAAAATCCAGTGTGCTAACCACCGGCAAGGGGCTCAAACCCAGTTTCGGCATGCGTAAACAAGCGGTTGAACCCCGCAACGATGCCAAACCCGACTGGTGGATTTTTAAATCCCTGGCCGAGCGGCTGGGGGCCGGTGAATATTTTAAATTTAAAGATATGGAAGCGTTCTGGGAGTGGCAGCTCCAGGATACCGGCCTGACCATCAGCGATTTTGAGAAAAAAGGCTCTGTGTCCCTGACTGATAAACCCGTCTGGTGGGATCGAATGAAAGATCTTAAATTTAAGACTCCTTCCGGGAAGATCGAGTTTGTTTCCAGTCGCCTGGCGGAAAGCGGCATCGAATCTTTCAAGCCCTATGAAAGCCCCCGGAAACCGGATGAAGGCTATTATCGTCTGGCCTTCGGGCGCAGCCCGGTTCACACCCACGGCCGCACCCAGAACAACCCGGTGCTCAGCGAAATTATGCCTGAAAACCAATTGTGGCTTAACGCCGACGAAGCCGCGCGGCTGGGCGTATCCAACAAGGATCGGGTCCGGGTCACTTCTGCGGACGGCAGTCATACGGGCACTATCCAGGCCTACGTGACCGAATTCATCCATCCGGAATCGGTGTTCATGGTTCACGGGTTCGGCCGTAAAGTTCCCTGGCAAACCCGCGGCTATAACAAAGGACTGGGGGATTATCGATTTGAGACCGGTTTATTGGGCGTCTATGACCCGGTCGGCGGCGCCAATTCCCTGATGGAATGTTTTGTAAAAGTAGAGAAGGCCGGCAAATAGTGAATTGTTAATTGTAAGTAGTTAATAGTCAAAAATGAACTAAAATTCAAAATGACTAAAATGATCTAAAATTGTGGAATCCTATCATTTAAAATTGACAGGATACATTAAATTTAGGCATTTTAGACAATTTAGATCATTTTAAACATTTGTTTTTTAAGCTATATCTGTCTATCATAGCAAGACGTTAAACCAATGAAAAACATGACATAATAGAACTAACCAATAACAATTTCCAAGAGCATTTTCGTTTAATAGAAAGTGACAGTCTCAAATCTGGAGGAGAACGCATGAGCAAGTACTATATTTATCAGGATGCCAAGCGCTGCATCGGGTGCTACAGCTGCGAGTCGCATTGCAAGACCAAAAATAATCTGCCGATTGGCCCCCGGTTGACCCAGATCATTCCCGTCGGCCCTAAAAAAGTAAACAACCTGCCGCGGATGGCCTATGTCTTTATGCCCTGTTTCCACTGTCAGGATCCATGGTGCGTCGCCGCCTGCCCCACGGGTGCCATGCAAAAAAGGCCCAAGGACGGCATTGTATTCGTCGATGATAAATTGTGCGTCGGCTGCAAAGCCTGCATAACGGCCTGCCCCTGGGGAACCCCTCAATGGAATCCGGATACCGGCAAAGCAGTCAAATGCGATTTCTGCATGGATCGAGTCGATCAAGGTTTGGAACCGGCCTGTGTCACCAAATGTATCACCAAATGCCTTCACTTCGGTGAGCCGAGTGCGAAGAGTCAGACAACGCGAGAAAGGCATGCCAGTATAGTCGCCGACTTTGATTAACCGGATAAGGAAAAAATAATGCCCGCAAGAACATGCCCGGTCAGTGATCTTATCAGCCGTTTAGACTCAGCCATTGATTCCGGCCGCCTGTCTGATCCCAGAAGCAGACGCCGGGCCGAAGACATCCTGGCTCTCTTAAAGGATGTTGCCTGGGGCCGAGGCGCAGCTGAGCATCTGCCGGCAATCGAATCACTGGCCATGAAAATAGAAGAACAGGGCAAGGTCAAGTCTTCTAAAAGCACCGGCAAAATGGTTCGCGAGACACTGGAACAACACCGGGAAGTATTTACCAGCCATATCGACACCCATAACTGCTCCAGTGGAGAATGTGTCAAACTGGCCCCGGCTCCCTGCCAGATGACCTGTCCCGCCGGGCTGGATATTCCGACCTACGTAACCCTTATCGGCATGGGGCGCGATGCGGAGGCCATCGATGTCATCCGCAGGGACTGCCCCTTTCCCTGGGTCTGCGGTCTGGTGTGCACCCGGCCCTGCGAATTTATGTGCGTCCGCGCGCGCATCGACGCCCCGATTTCGATCAAAACCCTCAAGGGATTTGCGGCCGAAAGGGCGATGTCGGAAGGCAGCTATACGAATCCTCAAAAAGAACCGGAAAAAAATAAGAAGGTGTGTGTCATTGGGGCCGGACCCGGGGGAATGAGCGCCGCTTATTACCTGGCATTAAAGGGCTATGGCGTTCGAATTATCGAGCAGCAGTCTGTGGCCGGCGGCATGCTCCTGCTGGGCATCCCGCGCTATCGACTACCCAGAGAAGCTATTGACCGGGAAGTCGCCATGTTGAAAAATTTGGGAGTTGAATTTCAATTTCGCACCCGATTCGGTCAGGACATCAATTTCGAAGAGCTAAGAAAGGAAGGCTTCCAAGCCTTCTTCATGGCCATCGGAGCCCACAAATCATTTAAGCTGGGCATCCCGGGTGAGACGGATTTTCCGCAGGTTATTGATGCAATCGATTTTTTACGCGGCGTGGCGCTGGGAGATCGGCAGGTTCCAGGCAAAAAAGCGATAATAATCGGCGGCGGCAATGTGGCCATAGATGCCGCCAGAACTTGTCTCAGATTGGGATCTGAATCGGTAACACTGGCCTACCGTCGGACGCGCTCGGAAATGCCGGCCGACACCGAGGAAGTTGAACAGGCCGAAGAAGAAGGGATTCGGCTTGAATTTTTAAACATCCCTGAAGAGATTGTTGGCCGTCAAGGCCGGGTGGCAGGATTGAAGTGTTTGCGGGCCAAACTGGTAACCCGTGAGGGCCAGGATCGCAAATTCCCGGTTCCCATCGAAGACAGCCAGTTCATCATCGAAGCCGATGTGATCATCTGTGCCATCGGTCAGCAGGTCGATGCCGATTGCCTGGCAGCGGTCAATGGCCTTGATTGGACCCGCCGCAAAACCATCAATGTCAACATGGTCACTATGGAAACCTCCCTGGAAGGTGTATTTGCCGCCGGCGATGCGGTCACCGGACCGGCAACCGTCATCGAGGCTATCGGCGGCGGTAAACGCGCAGCGGAGTCCATTGACCGCTACCTTGAGGGCATCCCGCAACCCAAGATGCCCCCGGTGCCGACGCGTCGCGGCCGAATAGAATACCTGGAAGTTTCTGCCAGCAGCAAAATGACCAGCAAGCGTCCGGATATGCCGTTGTTAAATATCTACCGCCGCCGCACCACTTTTCAGCAGGTCGAACTCGGTTATCCGGAAGACATGGTTCGCCAAGAAGCCAGCCGCTGTTTGCGCTGTGATATCTGCCTGCGCTGCGGTAAGTGCATCGAGGTCTGCCGCGATAAGATGGGAGTGGATGCCCTGCAAATGGGTTATTTCGACTTTGATCATCCCGTACCGACCGACTTCAGGTTGACCGAGGAACGCTGTATCATGTGCGGCGCCTGCGCTACCAACTGCCCCACCGGCGCCATGCGGATCGAGGATCGGGGTGATGAAAGGATTCTGTCCCTCTGTGGAACACTGCTTAACCGAAAAAAATTGGTATTTTGTGAGAATTGTGAGGCCGTCATGGGCCCGGAACGCTACCTGGATTTTGTCCAGAAAAAAACGAACAGAGTTGCAAGACTTGCCGACAACCGTCGTCTCTGTGAAGCCTGCGCCAGAAAATCAACGGCCAAATTAGGTGCGGAAGATGCACCGGTAATCAAGGGATAGGAGGCTCATTCAATGGTATTTCGCCGGGGCCAAAAAGTAGAAGTATATCAAAAGTCGGAAGACGAAAGCTGGGAAAGATACATGGACGAATACATCGGGTTGCACGGTATCATAACCGATCCGGACGCCACCATTAACGATCCGGATGCCCTGGTGGAAGTCAGCCTCGAGGGCAAAGGCACCCATCGTTTTCCCCAGGATTGTCTGCGTCGCCTGGAAGACTAGATTCCAATTGATATGATCCATGAAAGTGCAGGACCTGTTGACGGAAAAAAATCGGGCGGTGCACATAATCGCCGGCAATCGAAGCGTTGACGATGCCGTCAGCCTGATGGCCATTAAAAAAGCCGGTGCCCTGATCGTAACGGAAAATGAACGGCCCGTGGGCATCTTCACGGAAAGGGATGTTTTCCGCTTTTATCTGAAGGACAATACAACAGCGCTATCCCAAATAGCCGTGCAGGATGCCATGACCGCCAAACGGATTGCAGCGAAACCCGAATATGAAATCAGCGCTGTATTGGCATTGATGACAAGGGACGATATCAGACATCTGCCGGTTGTTGAAGACGATAATATCATCGGAATTCTCACATTAAATGATTTGATCGCCCACCAGATTGAATCACTTACCGACGAAATACAGCAATTGAGGGACTATATAGAAGATTTGCATGAGGCCGGAAGAGATTAAAATGATAACGATTACCATAGATGAACGGGAATACCAGGCAGAAGCGGGTACAAGCGTCCTAGAAATCGCCAGAGCCAATGATATACCGCTACCGACGTTGTGCTATCATCCATCATTAAGACCCTCGGGGTCGTGTCGCCTGTGTGCCGTTGAGGTAGCGGGTCGCTCAACCGGCAAACAGGTCACAATGCTGGCCTGCGTTTTGAAAGTGAAAAATGGGATGGAAGTCAAAACCCAAAGCGAAGCGGTCAACCGTGCCAGAACCAGGGCTTTCAGAAATTTGTTGCACATGGCGCCCCAGGCCAAAGATATTATCGCGCTGGCCCGGTCATATGGTATCGATCCGGGACCACCTCCCGACGGGTGTGTTCGCTGTCGGCTATGTATTCGGGTCTGCAAAGAAATTGTCGGTCCCGGAGCACTGAAAATGGAAAAGAGAGACGGTATGAATTATGTCGTGCCCATTGAGGACCTTTGCATCGGCTGCGGAACTTGCGCCAATATCTGCCCAACCGATGTTATTTTGGTCGAAGATAGCGATAATGTCAGAACGATCTCAATCCGCAATGAAGTCATCGGCTCTCATCCGCTGGAAAGATGCGAAGGCTGCGGCAAACGATATGCGACACCCAAATTCTTAAATCATATTCACCAGAGAACTTCATCCCACACGGAAACAAAGGACCAGCACAATTATTGTCCGACGTGTGCGAAATTATTTTCCGACCGCATAAAAACCTTCAGCGACCGGGTTCAACGCTAGCCGCAGGGTTTTTGAAAACAATAGGCTTTGATACAGATGTCATCACCGCGGGAGTCATTAAATGGCCAAAATTTTAGTATTGGACGATGTATTTGATGCCGTCAATCTAGTCAGGAGAGTTTTGGAATCGGCCGGCCATGAGGTCTTCGGCTTTACCGATGAAAAAGATGCACTTGGATTTATTAAAAAGAATCCGATCGACCTGGCCATACTGGATATAAAACTGAAAAAAAGAACCGGTGTTGAGGTTCTCGCCGACATAAAAAATATTGCTCCCGCCACCCGTGCAATCATGCTGACCGGTTATCCGACCGTCGAGACAACCCAGGAGAGTTTTAGTCTTGGCGCCAGCGAGTATTGCGTAAAGCCCATCGACAATGCGGTGTTGGAGGAGACCGTGGCCAGGGTGCTGAAAAGTGACTAAGTAACCAGTGGAACAATGTAATTGTGGCCAACGGATCGAATGACGTAAATAATACTTATTTTTTCAGGGAATAAGATGGGTGATGCAGGCCGGTCGGCGGATAATATTCATCGTGGGTGTAGTGAAAACCAAGCTTTTCTAAAAGATGTTGCGAGGCAAGATTATTGGGATTGTGGCCGGCAAAGAGACCGCGAGCTTCAAGTGTGTCGAAAGCATAATTAATGACCGCAACGGCGGCCTCGCGGGCATATCCGCGCCGCCATTGATCGGAACGGATGTGAAAGCCGATCTCATAAACTCTCTGCGATAAATTGTACGGCCTGAGACCACAACAGCCGATATGCCCATCTGTCTTTAGATGAAATATCGGCCAGTACTGCACACCGTATTTCATTGCGCTGCTTATTTCTTTTGCAAGGCGCTCTTGAACCTCATCCCGGGACCATTGACCACGGGCATCAAAAAATTTTGTGACCCCGTAATCTCCCCAGAGTTCTATGGCGATGCCCAGATCGTCTTCACACCACAGGCGAAATCCCAACCGGCTGGACTTCAGGAAATATTTTCCACCTTTATCCATGCTGTGGTTTAACAATGCCATCAATATCTCCGGACATTAAACGATTTGCCTTGCATTCTTATGAAAAAATCTGCTTTATTACAAAAGCACGAGATTTAAAACTGCGCAACAAAAAACAATTAAGCCGCCCAAGCCTCGACCTGACCCATTGCTTCAGATATCAAGGAACACTATACTTCCCTGAATATGCTATTTTTCAGGGCTGATTAATCAAGGAGATACGATAATGAAAGCCTTCACCTATGACGACATCCTGATGGTGCCATCGTACAGCCACTGGGAATCACGCAAAGTGGTGGACATATCCATGCGATGCAAAACCGGTAAGCTGTCCCTTGATCTGCCGTTGATGACGGCAAATATGGACACCATCACCGAAACCGCCATGGCTAATTTTATCGGCTCCAAAGGCGGCATCGGTGTATTGCACCGCTACATGTCCATCGAAGACAATGTCAGAATTTTTAAGAACTGCCAATACCCGGTGTTTGTGTCGATCGGCTGCGCCGAAAAAGATCTGCAACGGGCCGAAGCGTTGCGCGACGCCGGTGCTCGTTACTTTTGCGTAGACGTTGCCCATGCCCACGCCAAATATGTCGGGCGAACCCTTAAGCATATTCGCAAGATGATCGGCAACGGCGCCTGCATCATGGCCGGCAATGTGGCCACCTACGCCGGCGCCGATTACCTGGCCTCCTGCAGTGCCGATATTGTCAAAGTCGGAATCGGTGGCGGGTCCGTCTGTACCACCAGGATCAAAACGGGTTTTGGGGTCCCCAATCTGACGGCCATCAAAAATTGCTCCCGGGTGGATCGCTCGGTGGTGGCTGACGGTGGCATCCGGTACGCGGGAGACATTGTTAAAGCCCTGGCCTTTGGTGCCGATTTCGTCATGGTGGGCAGCATGCTGGCCGGCACCCGGCCGACTCCCGGTCCGGTGATCAGCCAAAAGGGCCATGACGGCAAAGAGATAAAAGTTAAAATTTATCGGGGCATGGCCAGCAGTGAAGTCCAGGAAGACTACCACGGCGGCATCGCCGAGTGGAAAACTGCCGAAGGTGTTGCGACAGAGGTCTCCTACCGGGAAGACGAAGATGAGATCATCGCGGACATCATCGGTGGACTGCGCTCCGGTCTGACTTATGGTGGTGCCGCAACTATCAAAGAACTGCAGCGCAAACTGGATTACATTGAAATCACCCCGGCCGGCCGCACGGAAAGTTTGCCGCACAGAATCTTATAATACCTGAGCTCATTAATTAATGAACCGACATTACTCTTGAAAATCGAATCAAACTCGGAAAATGGGAGAGCATCCCTTTAACCTTAAGCCGGCCGCTTTTCATGGCCGCCATAATTTCTTTGCCGGTTTCATCAAAATAATACGGCAGGCCCCATTTAAGTTTTTGGTTGGATAAATTCATAACGGTTTCAGAATCGGCTTTAATATTAAGCTTTGCTTGCCCTTTAATGCCCGGATGAATGGTTAACGCACTGCCGGAGAACTCGAGCGTAAGCGTGATTGCCGCATCGCAGACATCGAGTCCGATAAAAATATTAAGCTTTTTGAAATCGGTCAGTTTGTGCGGATTTTGCTCGATATTCTGAACTATCAAATCCTGCAGCATAACAGCCAGGCCGATCTCCCCGGCACCTTCTGCCAAAATTATTTCCATACCCGCTCTCTTAAAAATCAGTATGCCATCCGATAAATATTTAAGACCGTTTCGGCATCCATAACATTTTTTGGATTATAAATGATAGCGCCGTCCGACATTGAGAGTTCGGCACATACCTTTAGCTGTTCTTCGGTGACGCCAAGGTCTTGCAAACGCTGATCCAAACCGAGGCATTGCGCGAAGGCTTGCATTTTATCTGCAGCCGCCACTGCCTTGCCGGATATCTCCATTTCATTGACCGCCACACCCATGGCATCGGCAATATCGGCCGTGAGCTCCGGAATTTCATCAAGATTGTAGCGCATCACATGCGGCAGCAGGATACCGTTTGCCAGACCATGGGGTATCCGGCAGACTGCCCCCAGAGAGTGCGCCATGGCATGAACGAGCCCCACCATGGCATTGGAAAAAGCCCAGCCGGCAAGCAGTGCCGCAATCTGCATTTGCCCCCGGGCCGTAAGATCCGCGCCATTTTCCACTGCAAGTGGAAGGTATTTAACGATCAGTTTGATGGCGTGCAGTGCGGCCGAGTCGGATATAGGGTTGCGTGCCTGGGCCACATAACTTTCCACGGCATGCGTCATGGCGTCCATTCCCGTTGAGGCCGTGAGATGGACCGGCAGATTTTCAGTCATGCACGGGTCAAGAATGGCCACTCTGGGTGTGTTATAATATTCAAAAATTATAATTTTCTGCCCCTGGTCTTTATCCAGCACCACAGCGCCGGAGGTAACTTCCGACCCGGTTCCGGCCGTTGTGGGGATAACAATATGCGGGACCTGCAACCGGGTGAGCATCTGCATGCCCTGAAAATCCCGTAAACTGCCGCCTTCTTTGACCACAATGCACATACCCTTGGCCGTGTCGATGACACTGCCGCCGCCCAGGCTGACGATGACATCCGCGCCGGCTGAAAGCGCCAGCTCCGCCCCCTTATCGACGACCTGCATGCCGCTGTCCTGGGGCACATCCGTATAGACGCCCGCCAGCAAATCACCCAACTTACGTTTAACCTGCTCGACCAGGCCGGTTTCAACAAGTCCCTCGTCGGTTACCAGGAAGGCTTTTTTCCCCAGCGCCCTGACCTCCATCGGAAGTTCGCCGATAGATCCAATTCCGAATATAACCTTAGTCGGCGCAAAGTAATTAAAATTCAACTCCTTATCGTATGGCATCATGATGGCTCCTAAACCTTATCTCTAAAAGGGCAGTAAAATTAAGCAAAGAATGGATTTTATTATAAACTTTACAATAGAATCCATTCCATTTTCAATCATCCGGAAATTTGGAGTCTACCTCCGTCAGACACCGGATGGATTCCTGCACGCCTTTTAAATATTTCACGACATAGGGCAAATTTCCTTTGAGCTTGAGCTTGCCCTGCATCATGCCTTTGACGGCATCCAGTTCGCTTCTGGCCACCTGTTTCCAGCGCATATAAGGGCCGGATATGACAAATTTGGCATTTTCGGCCGTCTCTTTATCAACCATTCGAATGGCATTGACCACACCGTCTTCAAAATCCAGATAGAGGTATTGATCCTCTTGGACATTCGCATCCGGATCTTTGAACATCACGCAGCCGATATCGCCCTGCCAGCCTTTGTTATACACAGCAAAATCTTTGCTGGCTTTAACTTTGTCCTCCCACGCCTGGCACCACTCCACGCTAAACACATCCAGCTTTGTCATACTCAACCTCCCATTTGCATTTTTTGGACCGCGGACATCAATGAAATCGGAATTAAGAGATAGAACTCAGTCTCTTCAGCAGGAATTCGAGCCCAGTTTTCTGCAATAACTGTGGGGTTGGGAATCCATTTTCATCCAACCCTCTTATTTGATAATACTCATGGCGCATCAGTTCTTCATCCGGTACACTTCCGGCCGCAACGCCCTCAGCCAGCGCCGTTAATACCTTTTTGGGCAGGCGATCATCTGCCGCCGTGACCCCCATGATATTATTCAAGGCCCGTTTTAATACCCAGGATCGTTGACCGGCCGTCAACCAGCCTTCCATATTGAAATCATATCCGGTGACCGCATTAAATCCAGCAAGCAAATTCTCCAATCCCATGGCCCAGAAAACAAATTGGCAAACACAGGCCGCATTGGCCATCTGGCCGATGTCTTCGCAGATGCTCACCATCTTGGCTTTGCCGCTGCTGGCGGTGGCCGGATAATCCTCTTCAAGCCCGATCTCAGGCCAGGCGACCATGCCCTGCTCCACCGCCTGGACCGTGTGCTGCAGATGGCAGGCCCCGCGGTTGGATGTCATGTAGGCCAGGCCGAGGCCGTGAAATGCTCTGGGATCGTGCATCGGCAATTCCAGACCTTTGACGGTGACGGAATAATCGGCAGCGTTGCCTTTCACGTGTTCTGTCATCGCATTGCTTCCCAAGGCGGCCAGATCTCCGATGCCTTCCCGTAGTGCGATTTTTGTGACCAGTTCAATTACGGCATCGACATTGCCCCAGGTTAAATCCAGACCGTCCAGATCCGACCGGGACAGCAATCCGTTTGCGTAGCAATCCATGGTAAAGGCCACGGTGGCACCGCAGGAAATCGTATCCAGTCCCAGACGATTGCACAGCGCGTTGAGGTGGCCAATCGCCGCCAGATTATTATTCATGATCATGGTACCGAAACCGGCACAGGTCTCGTACTCGGGCCCCGGGCCTTTTGGAACCCGGTATTTGGGATCATCGACTTTAACCACCGGCTTGCAGCCGATCGGGCATGCATAGCAGGCCGTCCGCCCTTTGAGGATATTCTCATGAATGGCCGGCCCCCCGATGGCAGCCGCCATTTCATAACCTTCGCCCAGCGACCAGTTTTTAATGGGAACATCACCGGTCAGCATCCCCATGTCCATGGCTGCGGCCGTGCCCAGATCATGAAACGATGAGTAGATCATGGATTCTCGGACAACAGCCAGCGCCGCTTTTCTGGCCTTCCGGTAGGCGTCTTCGTCGGCGACGGATATCTTTCCATTACCCCGGGCAACAATCGCCTTGAGGTTCTTGCTGCCCATTACCGCGCCCATACCGGTTCGTCCCAGGTAGTGCGCCTTGTCATTGGCCACTGCCGCAAACCTCACCATACGTTCGCCGGCCGGTCCGATAGCCAGCACCCGCGCCGGCCGTTGATCGCCGTATTGCTGCTGCAAGCGGTCGATACACTCATAGGTGTCCACACCCCGGAGATCACCGGCATCAGCTATTTTCGCCCGGCCGTTTTCAACCACCAGATAAGATGGCCGGTCACTTTTGCCCAGAATAATAATGCCGTCATAACCGCATTTTTTCAGCTGGGCGCCGAAAAAACCGCCGGACGCAGATTCACCCCAGAAGCCGGTTAACGGCGAATGGGCGCACATTACAAAGCGTGAGCTGCCGGGAAAATTGGTCCCCACCATGGGCCCGGTCATCACCAGCAGCGGGTTTGCCGGGGACAAAGGATCTGCCATGGGACCGTCTGTATCAACAAACAGTCTTGCCGCCAGCGTGCTGCCGCCGATAAAATTCAGCCAATCCTCATTTTCCAATCTGATCTCATCCTGCCTGCCTGAGCTCAGATCCACCTGCAATAATCGATTATGATTGCCTGGCATTCTCACACTCCCGACAACGGCGCTGGAAAAGTCATATCCAAAACGAATGAGATACGCTCGTCTTCGCCTGATAAGCTTCTAACAACAATTGACGAATAACTTTCACCCTTACATAATAAACTGATATTTTGTTTAAAAATGACAGCAGGCTATTTAAAGTCAACTATTGGCTTCAACGTCTCCTCCGGGTAAATCTGCCCATGGGCCGGAGGCATGGAGTTATATACCCATTCGATGTCAATGGTCCCAAGGGTCAAGCCCATCGTCCTCTGGTAACCCCTGAATGTGCCTCTGATGAGCACGTCTTCCATTCCCATGGTTAAAGCAAAGACTGCAACCTGGGTTCCTTTTGAAATGCGAATCAGTTCATCCTTGAAGGCAATGGGCGAAAATGCCAGCCGCCGGCTGTCTGCAGCCTGGCACTGGATCGCCGGAACAATTACCGGAAACCCTTCCGGCCCGACGTACGCAATAAATTTAAGCGCATCGAGTTGATTAAACAGGTCCTCGCCAAAAGGCTTTAGAATCCGATCTTTCACGCCGGTGCCGGCCGCAGATTTTGCCAGTTTCGTCAGCATGGCCGACAGAATGATTTTTGGCATTGGCAGATCTTCACACTCGGAAGTTTCGATCAGATCCAGGTAGTGGACGGTATTGATACCAAAATAGGAGTTGTAACGGAACATGGGAATTTCGTTGTAGCGTTCGTATTCCGGCCCCTCATTTTTCAAATGGGTCCATCTGGCTCTGCCGCGCCACATTTTTTTATCCATGGTCATGATTAAAAAAGCAACCTGCGGGTTTTCCTGGATGTATTGCTTGCTCAAGCCCTTGCAAAACTGTCCCACAGTAAGCTGGTCGGGTTTGGCTGCCATAATGGAAGTAATCAGGGTAACGTGCGGCAGTCCCGCGGGATTGACACAGGCCACCAGGCCGATTTTTTCGGCCGGCGCGAAGGCTTGCATTTCCTGCACATTAAATGATTTTTTCGTCTTCATAGTCTTCTCGTATTTCCACCGCAGAAGTAAAATTGCTCAAAGCAAAGAATAGCTCAAAGCTCAAAGCTGAAAGCTCAAAGTAAAATGATTTTCATCCATTATATTACGATATACTGTATTATCTTTTGAGCGACTTTATGAGGCCAATAATTATTGAAGCGGTTCCCTTGGTCTTTCCGCTTTCAGCTTTGACCTTTCAGCTTATTTGCTTTGAGCTTTGAGCTTATTTGCTTTGAGCTAACTTGCTTCTATGCTTCAAGCTTCGTAGATCCGCTCCAATACACGATAGCCGGATCAACGCCGGAGTTTCTAGCAATGGCCGCCATTTTTTCCATGCTCAATTTGCTCCATAGCGCCTGATCTTTATACTCCCAGTCCAGATCCAGGCGCAGATACTTGTCCCGGCACAGATTGTTAAAGGCACACAAATCCCATCGATTCACAAGTCCATCGAGGTTGGCGGCAATAAATTTGCCGATCCCCCTGACATTTTCCCCGGTCGCGGTTGCATTGGGAATGATCGGCGTTCTGATCCAGAGTTCTTTTGGCCGGTCCCCTGTTTGCATACTATCCCGCACCAAAAGAAGATTATCCAATATTTTTATATTGGTGCTGCCGGCAAATATTCGGTGTTTTTGCGGATCGATTTCTTTCACGTCAAACAAAACGAGATCCGAATATGGCAGGATTTCTTGCAGCGCATCCCGGGAGCACATACCGCAGGTATCCACGGCGGTGTGAATACCCAGTTCCTTGAGCTTTTTTAAAAGCTCTCGGCAAAACTGCAGCTGCAGGGTTGGTTCCCCTCCCCCCAGGGTGACGCCTCCTCCTGACTTTGAAAAATAAACTCTATCCTTGATCACCTCGGCCACCAGATCATTCAACTCCCAGCGGTTGCCTAAAAGCTCCAGCGCATTGGCCGGGCACGCTTCGGCACACAGACCGCAGCCGGTGCACCGATCGCGATCAATACGATTGCCTTTTTCGCTGAATGACAGCGCCCCTTGCGCACAGACTGCCAGGCAGGTTTTACAGCCAAGGCACTGATTGGCGACCCAGTGGACCTGGGGGTAAGCGGCAATACTTTCCGGGTTGTGACACCAGCCACACCTCAAGCTGCAGCCTTTAAAAAAGACAGTCGTGCGGATCCCGGGTCCGTCTTCCGTCGACATGCGCTGTATTTCCAAAATTGTTGCGCTGAGATTTGGTATTTTGCTGTCGTTCATCTTATAATTGGTTGGGTTCTAAAAGGGCTGTGGCCAAGTAAATATAGCTCAAAGCTGAAGGCTGAAAGCTCAAAGCGAAATGCTCATCATCTCCTTGGTGAATAAAATCTAAAATCGCCCATGACTCACCCGCTGAATGACTTCATCCTGCAATTCTTTTCCCACGGTCGTAAAATAGGCATTGTAGCCGGTTATCCTGACCAGCAGGTGACGATAGTTCCGGGGATGCTTTTGGGCTTCACGCAGCACTTCCGGATCGAGCATGTTGATCTGCAGGGCGCTGCCGCCGTTTTCACAGTAGCCCCTCAAAAATGCTTTAAATTTATCTTTATGTTCGGGATCTCTGGTCATCGATGGATTAAACGTGATGGTGTGACTGGCGCCGTTGGGAAGGCAGTTGAAGTATTCACCCCAATCGCCGATGCCGTCCACCGCCCTACCGCCCAGTACTTTTCCCACGGAATTGGCATTAGACGTCGGGCCTTTGATATCGGCTCCGTTGGAGGGACAAATGGCATTGGATAAAAATTGCCCCTTGGGTCTGCCATCGGCGCTGGCCGCCATGACGAATCCGTCCCCGGCCCAGTAATTCCAACTGAGCATTCCGGGCCTGAACCGGCGGCCGGTGGATTCTGTTCTGTGTTGCCAGGTCTCGTCGCACCACAGGTCCATTACCTTTTTGGCCATGGCATCGGCCTCGCCATCGTCGCGTCCGTATTTAGGGGCCTTGTTTTTGGCGATGGCCTGCAGGACTCCATGTCCCTGCCAATTGTCTTTTAAAGCTGCGATCAGCTCAGCCATGGTGCATTTCTTTTTTTCAAAAACGAGATATTTAATCGCCAAAAGTGAATCGACGGTGGTGGCATAGGTCACGGTTTCAAGGGTTGTCAGATTAATTTCAGCTCCGCCCCGGGTAATATCCAGGCCCTTTTCGGCACACCCCCGGACCAGGCAGGAAAGATAGGGTGTGGGAAAAAATTTTGCCCTGAGCGCTTCTGAAGCTTCATAGGTATCGACAGCTTTGTTTATGATGTATTCGTTTTGTTTTGCATATGCCTTCCAGAATTCATCCCAGGTCTTACAGTCGGTCGCATCACCGGTATCCGGTCCGTCCTGTTTAACTGCTTCTTCTTTGCCGGTCATGGGATTTAGGAAAGGCACTAAATCTTTGCCGCCGGTAAGGGCCAGTTCAACGGCCTTTAACAGGTTGAGATTGACATCCACCGTTCCGGATCGGTCGTTTCCGACCATTGTATTTTCCAGGCAACCCACCGGAGCGTAATCGTGAACATTATCCTCATTTATCAGGTGGCTGATACCCGCTTTCCTGGCCTCGTGCATCATCCCGGCCATGGAACGCTCGTCAAAGTTGAGCAGAAACGGCGATCCCTGGCTGACGGATATCATATCAATCACCTTGTCCAGCAATTCATCGGGAGAATTGCGATGCAGTCTCACGTTCGGCTTGGGTTCCAGAATCGGGCTCATCTCATCGATGACTTCCAGCATGGCATAGGTCAAATCATTGGTCAGGTCGATGCCGTTTGCCCCCATTCCCGACAGGGTTATCAGCTGGCCGAAGCCCGAGGTGATGCCCTGGTTGCCGTTGCGAATCATGGCATCATACACGGTGTTGCAGTGCATCCAGAAGCATTTTAATATTTCTTTGCCGAATTCGCGCTCCATCCCGTGAGACAATGAATACTCCCAGTATGGCAGCAGGTATTGATCGATGCGACCGAAGGAGGTTCCGGGACCGGGATAATTTTCGTCACTCATAATCAGCATGTGATTGATCCACAGCGCCTGCAGGGCTTCCCAGAAAGTTCGAGCCGGCTCCCAGGGAACCCGGATTAAAATTTGTCCCATTTGCAAGAGTTCCTGCCGGCGCATGGGATCTGTATGTTCGACTGCCAGGTTTAGACATAATTCTGAATATTGAGCTGCCAGATCGCGCGGCATGGCCGCAGCAGTCATCATGGCCCGCAGCTGGGCACCTTTGGGCCCCGCTTGATCATTGTCGCTCAATTGATTGTAGCGGGATTGCAGGTCGGCCACAATCCCCTTCCATCCAATTTGCAGCACTCGCTCATGGTCAGGAATCAAATGGCCGCTGGTGGCGCCGGCATTGCCGTAGCCGTGGTCGTGAAGCCACTTCATCTTGGACCGGGCACCGTTTTTACCCAGCAGCGCCCGGTCAAATGCTTTCTGCTCATTTTCGTCCAGGCACAAAGAGGTCTGGATATTAAAACGCCCGCCGGCAATCAGATCACCCGGCAAAATTTCTTGCGGCATATACCGCACCATAACCTCTTTAACAAACCAGGCCCGCCGTTCGGCCTGACTCCAAAACCAGAAATCCTGGTGCAGATCAATGACCCTGGCTGCCTGACGATAAGAACCCCGCAGGGTTTGCAGCAGCGCATAGGTCTCCGGTACGATGTAAAAATTCATCTCGTTGAACTGCACATCCCAGGCTGTCCCGCTGGACCAGGCCACATATTCATTGTTCCAGGCCCGTTCGGCACCCTTAAAATAATAATCCCGCAACCATTGAATACGCGGGGACAGGCCTCGGGGTTCTTTGATGGGGTGGTCGAATTTGGGGAGGGCTGCAGTACTCATGGAATTAAACCTCCAAATATATTGGCATCAGTTATTGACAATCAGTTTAGCGAGAGACCCAAATAGCTCAAAGCTGAAAGCTCAATGCTCAAAGGGGTAAGGCTCATAGCCCGGAATAGCTCAAAGCTCAAAGGTGAAAGCTCAAAGTTAAATGTTTATTATCGATTATATTACAAAATACCATTAAGATCTTTTGAGCGACTTTATCAGGCCCATAATCATTGCGGCGATTTCTTTGCCATTGGTTTCAAGTTTCAAGTATTCGGAGTCACTGATCCACTTTATTCTTTTAAATATCACAAGTAGAGTCATTGTTTCATAAAGCGAACCGCGCGCTATATAACAGTATTGTATGAATTCTTTTTTAGAGTAGCGGCCTTTTCCTTCGGCCAAATTCATAGATACACTGGTAGAACTTGATTCTATTTGTTCTAATGACCGATAATGCTTGCGATCTGTAGATATTCTTTCAACTGTCTCTATTACCCGAACCGCAAAATCCACCGCCTTGTTCCAAACCTCTAATTCTTCATAACCAAACTTCATATAGCCCCCCTCCTATTCTGCCCTCTTCAGCTCAGCTTCTTTACTTTCAGCTTTGAGCTTCCTTGCTTTGACCTTTGAGCTTCTTTATTTGTTCCGCCCCATGGGTCAGCATCCGTCTCATTATTTGCGCTGCCGTTTTTTCATCTTTATCTTCAAAGGCCCTCACCATCTTTTGGTGGAAGCGGAACACCTCCGGCACCACGGTTGAATCAATAAAAAACTGGCCGGCCAGATTGATATAGCAATGTTTAAAGGAATTGAGCAGCAGCGGATAGATACGATTGCCGGAAGATAAGGCGACCAGATGGTGAAAATTAAAATCCAGCTCGCTGATTTCTTCGATCGTGAAATCATCCGGCTTATCCTCCTGGCGCAGCAGGCCGTAAAAGGATTCGAGCTGTTCCGTTGTCCGATTAATGGCCGTAAGGCGGGCGGTTTCAACCTCAAACAACAGGCGCATTTCCAGCAGACCGGTCAAAAGTTCCGGATCCAGATCGCCCTGGTGGTAATTGACCAGCGTGGTTAGCAGAGACAGGGAACCCTCTTTGCGATAGTCATTAACCATTGTTCCAACTCTGGGTATCAAGGTGACCAGACCTTTGGCTGCCAGATCAACCAGGCCCTCATGCACGACTGGTCGACTGACCCCCAGCTGCAGGGCCAGCTCACGTTCGGACGGGAGCTTTTGCCCAACTGGAAAGGAACCGGAAAGGATCAATTCTTCAAAACGCTTGATAAACACATCTTTGAGGCTTTCAGTGCGGATAGGTTTGAGAAGTTCCTGCATAAGATTCTCCTGGATGGCAGGTGGTATTACCAGCTGCCACTATACGGAACACCCATTCAAAAGTCAAGCTGTATTCTATTGACATTACCTAAAAAAGGTAATATGGTTACCTAAAAAATGAGTCCTAAGTTGTATAAAATCGGAATGTTCAATGGATAACCCGTTTAAATTTTCAGGCATCGTAAAAGCTCCCGCATTCTGCAACCGACAGGTGGAGCAGAAGGAAATAAAGCAGTATATCGAAAACTCACAAAATGTAATGCTCTATTCCCACCGCCGCTATGGTAAAAGCTCACTGATATTAAAAATCTTCAGAGAGCTTAAAAATATTACACCGGTATACATAGATTTATATGGAACCACGCGCACGGAGGAGTTTATCACGTCCTTTCTCAAAGGAGTCAGCACGGTCGAATCCCAGATGAACCGCTTGATGAATATGATCCGCGAAGGCATCCGGAGCATCGGGGTAAATTTCAGTGTGGATCCGGCTACCGGGATGCCCACGGCATCACCGGTTTTTAACAGAGCGGCGGAAGGCAGAACGATTGATGAACTTTTCTTGTTTATCGATACCTTATCTAAAAAGAAAAAAATGGTCGTTGCTTTTGATGAGTTCCAGGAGGTCGCAAGTTATGGCGGGGACGCATTTGAAAAAAACATAAGAAGGTCGATTCAAACCCACGACAGCGTTTCATATATATTTTCCGGCAGTCAAAGGCATCTGCTGACCGACATGTTCAATGACCGCAAACGTGCCTTTTATATGGCGGCCACCAGTTATCCGTTAGGAAGAATCAACACCGCTGATTATAAATCATGGATTACCGGTTTATACCGAAGTGCGGGCAGACGGATTGAAGCTAAATTCATCGAGGATGTCGTCGATCGCTGCGAAAATCACCCGATGTATGTCCAGGAGTTCTTCTTCAATATCTGGCTGGATGAAAATGTATCGTTTGAAAATCTTGACCGAATCGAGCGCAGCGTCGTTGAAAAGCGGGTACCGGAATATTCTTACGCATGGGATTCATTGACCCTAAACCAAAAAAGAGCACTGAAACTTATCGCGGCAACATCCGGCAAATATATCTTTGCTGCGGAAAATCTGGATAGATTCGGTTTTAGGACGGCTTCTCAGGTAACCGCCGCCTTAAAGAAAATCGAAAAGACGGGAATCCTGGACAAGAATAAGGTATGGAAAATTCATGATCCCTTTTTTAAAAGATGGCTATTAATGGGATCTTGAATCTTGAGAGGCCTTGATTCCGTTTAAAGACGTATATCCTTAAATGATCAGTGTACATGTGCACCTAACCATCGATAGTAGACTCTCAAGATATAATTGTTACGAAACAAGGAAAGGTAAATGTACAGAAAAATCATCGGGATCGCAGTAACGATCCTGCTGCTGGCATATTTTATTACGCTGATATTGCATGTATCCGCCCATGACGACCAGTATCTGTGGGATTTTCGCACCCATCGTGAAGCCGGTAAAATTATGGCCTCGGGTTCAAACCCCTATGATGCGAGTATCCTGTTCCCCAAAGCCCGCACCAGGTTTTTATACACCTATCCACCGGTAACCCTGTATTTTTATCGCCTGCTAGCGCTGCCGGATTACAAAACCGCCTTTCACATTTTTCTGATTGGAAAATTCATATTATTGATCGGCCTGGTTTATTTCTGGGAAAGAGAGTTCCTTAAAGAAGATGGTGGCACGCTGTTTTACGTTTTTTGTCTCCTGGCATTTAACAGCACCATCTTTATAGATATGATCGCCGGAAATATCAACCTCGTGCAGCAGGCGATGCTGTGGCTGGGTTTTAGTTTTTACATAAAAGGCAGGTATGCGCTATTTTCTCTCTTTACGCTGATCGCCGCCAGCTTTAAGATGACCCCTATTTTCTTCTTAATTCTAATGCTGCTGGCGGACGATAAAAATAAGTACAAATATTTCTTTGGTGCAGGCGCGGTATTTTTAGCATACCTGCTGATTCAGTACCTGGTGGTACCCGATTTATTTACCGGATTTATCAAAAATGCACTGATTGTAGTGGGTGAAAAAGGCGGCGTCGTACCGTCAACCAATAAACTGATCGTCGGCTTATTTGAAATATTTTCGAAGATTACCGGATTGACACCCCCGAAGGTCTTGGCGACAACAATATTTATGTTGCTTGCGGCCGCGGTTGTCATAATCTCCTACAAAGCCTGCAGGCGGTTAAAGCTTAAAGAAATGACCGGCCGGGCAATGATGGAGGTATTTATGGTATGTTTGGTGTATGCCTTAATCCACCCCCGGTTTAAAGATTACGGCTATATCCTGCTTTTAGTTCCGAGCTACTACATTATTAAAAATATTCATTATTCAAAAATTGCACCCTTTCTATTTATTCTGTTCATCATGTCCAATCGCATGCTGCTGCCCATCGTCTCGTCGATCTATGACATCGCCTGGGCGTACTATCCGCTGATGGTGGCCTATGGGGTGTGGGGAATTTACCTGTATGAGATCTTCAGCGCAAGCGAAACCGCGCAAGGTCCCCAAGCACCCGGCACCTGAAACTTCCGTTTATATTTGACTCAATTCCCCTGAATCAGGTATAAATGCATCATGAACTGTTCCGAGTAATACCTCCGCCGGTCCGAAAGCGACTTCTCATTGGCCAAAACGAACCCGAAAGAGCAATGGATTTTTTCAAAAAGACACACCGGGTCAGCAACATCAAGCGGTTTGCCGTGATCAGCCGCATAATGGTCAAGCACGGCCTGGGCGATATCCTGCAGCGGGTGTTCGAACGCCGGGATTCCGCCGCCAAAGGCGAGATTGAGCCACACCCATTGGACCGCATGCTGTACCCTTCGCCGCAGCGGATTCGCCGGGTTTTCGAAGAGCTCGGACCCACCTTTGTCAAGCTGGGGCAGCTGTTGAGCACACGGGCCGATCTGTTCCCGCCGGAATACCTGGACGAATTTAAAAAATTGCAAAGTCGCGTTCCCCCGATTCCTTTCGAGAAAATCCGGGTGGTAATCGAAAAGGAATTCAAGCAGCCGATTTCTGAAATCTTTGCGTCGATCGAGCAGGAATCACTGGCGGCGGCGTCAGTGGCCCAGGTGCACCGGGCCCGGCTGGCCGGGGGTGAAACCATCGTCGTAAAAGTGATTCGACCCGGCATTGCCAAAAGGATCCGGGAAGATATTCGGCTCATGGATTACTTTGCACAAAAATTGGAAAACACGTTTGAAATCGGTCAAATCATCGGTTTTACGAATCTGGTCCGGGAATTTGAAAGAAACATCTTCCGCGAGCTCGACATGCACATCGAGGGCGGCAATACCGAACGCTTTTTCGAAAATTTCAAAGACAGCCGAGAAATTTATATCCCCAGGGTGTACTGGAAGCATACGTCCAAGTCCGTGCTGACGATGGAATACATCGAAGGAATCAAACTGGATCAGGTCGATGAAATCCGGGCGCTGGATATCGATCCCCAGGAGATCGCCTTGATCGGTCTGCGATCATTTTCGCGCCAGTTGATGGAGTTCGGCCTGTTTCACGCCGATCCGCATCCCGGCAATACCATTGTCACCTATGACGGGCGCCTGAGTCTGCTGGATTTCGGCATCGTCGGCTATCTGGATAAAAAGACCATGCTGCAAATCGCCAACGTGTTTCTAGGCTATGCCGAACACGACTACGACCGGGTGATGGGTGCGCTGGTAGATGCCGATTTAATTAGCGAAGAAACCGTTAATTTAAAAAATTTTCGCGATGATCTAAGAGATATCAGCGAACCGTTTTACGGGCGCTCTTTGAACACCATATCGGTAAGAGACGTTTATGATCAGGTGATGCAGCTGTTGCGCAAATATCACATCCGTCTGCCGCGCAATTTAATGCTGCTGTTTAAAACATTCATACAGGTTGAAGCGCTCGGCAAAATTCTGGGCAGTGACGCCAGCCTGCTGGAGGTAACCCGGCCCTACGCTATAAAAATACTGAAACACGGCTACCCAACTCGGCAATGGCTGCTGGACATGCTCAGCGACTTGCGCGCCGTCCGCGGCTACCTGCGGGTTTTCCCCGGGTTGTTTTACGATATTCTCAAAGGATCGGCCAACGGCCGCCACCAGATTGAATTCCGGCACACCGGTTTTCAGCAAACCAATACCCGAATCGAAAGAAGTATCAATCGGCTGACGATCGGCATCATTATCAGTGCCGCATTAATCGCCGGTTCACTGGTGCTGGATGCTTCCCACACGGTGATGGAATTTACGGTTAATTTTTTTGGTGTCCACACCCTTTCCGCCACCGCCCTGCTGGGCCTGCTCGGTTATGGCCTGGCCACCGTCCTGGGCTTATGGTTGATCATCTCCATATTCCGATCGGGCAGAATGTAAGCCAGATGAAGAATCCGGTTCCGGATTTTAAGAGTCCAAAGTTATGGCTTAACTTTTCAAAGTGTTTGATATTAAAGGTTTTCAACACATATCCACAATTCAAGCAGCCTTCAGATTTCGAGATGGAGTCTAAAATTTTGAGTAATTTATCAGCTCGTGTATAGCCGCCATCTACACTTCGACCAAAGTGTGGGTTTCGTATGGCTAATATACAATCTCGGAAAGTAACTTAGACGGTGGAATTATACGCCAGAGATATGAAAACGATATCCCAATAATCAGTAGATACAGCCGGATAGTATTACGTTGGAGATACATGAAATTATAAAAATGCTTTTCTGTTGCAAATATGAGCAGTATCTGCAGACTCGTCGATATTGATTAAACTACAAACAATACAGGGCGATGGCAATTAAAAGAATTTGTAATTAAATTTCAGCCAATTCCTTTTGATATTTTTTAACCCATCCATCTGCACCGCATTCCTGGTAAAGTTCTATTGCCTGACTTAAGCATTTTTTTGCCTCCACATTTTCTTTTTTCCGTTTGAAGAGCTCGGCATAAATACTATAATCCCTACCTAGGTTCCATTTTTGCTTATTCTTTTGATCGGCACCAATTGCCTTTTGCAGCCAGTTTTCAGCAATTTGAAAATCCGGCTCATCGACATTTAAAAATATTTGACTGATCCATAAAGCCATTGGACCCTCAAGCGCTTTTATCTTATTTTCTTCCATATATCTATGTAACAAATCAATATTAATATCTTTCTCATGTTGCTTTGCCTGAATGAGTGTTAAGGCTATCTTGTTTAAATGAACCACAGAATTCCATGCGCCGCGATTTTCCAAAATCGAAATAGCTTCGGCAAAACAGCCCTGAGATTTCCGATATTGTTTCATTTCAAAATAAATCATCCCTAAATATTGATTAGCCAAAAAACCGACTGTATAATCAATCTTTAAGCAATAATTAGCCCCGTTGATAAGATGGCTTTCAGCTTCATCAATGAAACCTTTTAAAAACCAGGAAACACCATGATGAACGTAAGCCTCGGCTTTTGACATGGCATCACCGCTCTCTTGTGCAAGATTTAATCCTTCCAAACTTGTCCGATAGCCCAACTCCGCATCGCCTTGAGTGTTGAATACAGTTTGAGCGATACAGCTCTTCATTATCGATACACTCCAGATGATGTTGGCAGCTTCACTGATTTTCAATGCCTGGTTTAAATGATAAAGGGCTTTTTCAAACTCACAGTTCTCAGCAAAAGCGTGCCCGAGCCAGTGGTTGGACGCCCAAAGGGAAGCCCAGTCATTCGATTCCTTAGCAATCTTTAAAGCATCTTCAAGATATTGGATCCCCTTGGGATAATTTCCCTCAACTCGATATATATACGTACCAATTATTGTATTTATTTGGGAAATCCTTCTCTTATATTCCGTTTTTAGAGCCAACTCCACAATAGGCGCAACAACCTCATTGGCCTTAACAAGATAAGACATTTGGTTGTAGTAGAGCCCAAGCGTGACTCGGGCATCAATTAATTCTTTCTCTACCGCCTCAGATTGAGGCAATCTTTCCAGACAAGTAACCCTTTTTTTACCAGAGTTAATGGCATCATTATACGAGGCCGCTTTTTGGGCTCTTTTGGCGGCCAGCCTGGAATAGTCTGCACCCTTCCTGTAGTTTCCACTTTCCAAAAAATGCTCTGCCAATATGCCATAGTGCTCAGTGATGCTGCTTTTGTGCAATGCCTCTATAGAGTTGCCAATTCGTTCATGCAGTTGCTTCTTTTTTTTAGTCAATATCGAATCATAGACAACTTCCCGGGTTAAAGCATGTTTGAATATATAGGTGGATTCAGGATATACGCCTCTTTCGTAGAGCAACTCCACGTCTTTCAGACCGGACAAATAGTGGGTCAGTTCGCTGTCTGCAATCCCAGTGACACCCTTTATCAATTGATAGCTGAATTCCCTCTCGATAGCCGATCCGGTTAGTAACACCTCTTTGATGCCTTCAGGCAGGGTGTCAACCCGCGCCATGATGACGTCCTGAATGGTTGAAGGTATAGAGACATCCTGAATTTTTTTCGATAAATAATAAGTATGGTCCCTTCTTTCGATCACTCTCAAGTCTTTAAGGGATCGTAAAAACTCTTCGATAAAAAAAGGTATGCCTTCCGTCTTTTCCAGGACCAAATCTTGAAGATCCGGCTCGATATTCTCCGTGCCCAGAAGGTGGTTGACCATGGCCAGACTTTCCCGGTTGGACAATCGGTTCAAGTTCACCTGGCTGTGGTAGGACCTTGCGCCCCATGAATGCACATACTCGGGCCGATAGGTGAATATAAGAAAGACCCTCGACCCGGCGATACTGCCCAAAAGGTCTGCCAGTGATTCCTCGGAGCTTTTATCGATCCAATGAAGATCCTCGATGGCCATGATTAAAGGGCGAATCTCCGAGCCTTTCAATACGATTCGTTTTAAGGATTCAAGAGTTCGATCTTTGCGTGCCTCTGGACTCATGGCGAATTTGTCGATACCACTATCTTTAACTGCTAAAAGCTCCATTATATATGGAGACGTGAAGGGTTCATCAACGCCTAAGGTTTTCAGACCTTTTGAGATTTTATTTTTGTTTGCCACATCGTCATCGGTGTCCCGAATATTAAAGTTTGATTTCAGGATGTCGACAATGGGATGATAGGCTACCCCCCCGCTGTAGGAAAGACATTTACCTTCCAGAAAGGTAGCATCCTCGTTGCCCACTTCTTTTCGGAATTCATATAAAAGTCGGGATTTCCCGAGGCCGGCCTCCGATATAATCGACACGGCCTGACCGTGGCCAGCCTTCGATCGCCTATAACCATCCAGCAACAGCTCCAGCTCGCGCTCCCTTCCGACAAACGGTGTCAACCCCCTCTCAGCGCTGACGTCAAAACGGGTTCTTCGAGTGCTCGGCGCAATCACTCGGTAGACTCGAACCGGCTTCTCTTTTCCTTTAACTGCTTTATCACCAAGGGCTTCAAATCGGAATAGCCCTTCGGCAATTTTGAAAATGTCCTCACTGATATAGGTGGTCCCCGGTTCAGCCAGATTTTCTATTCTTGAAGTTAGATTCACGGTATCCCCTACGGCCTTGAACTCCACCCTAAGGTCATTTCCTAAAGTTCCTACAACCACAGGACCGGAGTTGACGCCGATTCTCATTTTTAGAGGTGGGATTTTTAGCCCTTCGCTTTTAAGTTTATCGCTGAGCCGGGTCATCTCGCGATGAATCGCCAGACTGGAGCGAATCGCCCGTTGTGACGCATCTTCCATAGCAACAGGAGCACCAAACAGCGCCATGATACCGTCGCCCGTCATTTCATTAACAGTACCTCCATAATTATGTACTTTATGAATTAAAATCTCATAAACCTGGTCCATAATGGCGTATGCTTCTTCAATTCCTAAATTTTCAGACAGCGCTGTAAAATTCTCCATATCACAGAACATAACCGTGACTTGTTTACGCTCCCCTTCGATGCGATCTCTTTGGGACAGTATTTTATCGGTGAGGCCTTTTGATAAATACTTCTGAATTTTTGTCAATTTTTCATCAAAGGATAAAACTTTAGGAGATGTTTCGGCAGGTACTTCAAATTTGTAACTGCATTGTCCGCAAAATTTAAAATTTGGAGGTTTTTGTGCATTGCAGCTTGGGCAAATTTGTTCTAATTTAGTGCCACATTCGCCACAGAATTTAACACCTGCGGGATTCTCAAACTGACATTTCGGGCATTTCATAATTGTGCCCTCCAGTTAATAGTTTAAGCAATTTGAAAGATGCTGAAGTAACGTTGGATGGTGAGATTGAGATAACGTAATTAAGAGATTGTGTCAAATTTATAAAAATACAATAAATTGAGGTCGGAAATCAAAATGCACGATACAGATATCTCCTACCGAAAGCCAAATATCATCCAGGTGGTGATTAATTGAGATTAACCACGGTCAGGGCCAGTCTGTGATATCCGAATAATCGAAACGAAATTTGGTGCAATCTGTGAGCTAAATTCCGTCATAAGCCGATCTCGGTTAAAAATATATGTTTCAAATGGATATCTTAAGTAGTTTTGTAAGATTATATGTTATGGTCGCCTACGATTATTCTGACCGAAGAAATCCATCCTTCAATTAAAATTCCGGTCGGTTCAGAAAATTTTTCAAAAATTTAAATTTCAGATTTTCTTGACTTGGCGGTCGGTTTAAGAAATCTCTGTAATTGTGCCGCGGTAGTGATTCCATCTACATATCTGTGTTTTAGCCATTTTGCATGTATCTCAATGTATCGGTATTTGATGCAAGTTCATATTTAGAAAAATTTCTTGACACAGATACCACATTGTAATATCAAGATTACATCCTATATTTCATTTTCTATTCTCGATTTCCTGTCTCTCATTCGAAATATTATTGCTTTTTCGTAATTCAAAAAATAGAGCCTCTACACTCAATCGAAACAGGGGGAAATATGGCAACCTTTTCAATCACAAGGAAGCTGGATTTACCATCTGAAAAAGTGTGGGCTACCGTAAGTGATTTTACACGTGCTCCAAGTCCCGCAATAATAATTGAAATTGAAAGAGGACCATAATTTTGAAAATTACAAAAGGGTCGGAAATTAAATATAGAATTTCGATTTATTAGCCCACTTGATTTCAAATCAGTCAATAATGTTAAAATCACAACATGATCTTTGGAGGTGTGTTATGAAAATCAAAGTAATAGTATCATTAATATTATTACCACTTACATCATTTTCTCTGATATTGGTTCATGCTCACGCCGCAGATACAATTGATTTATCTGGTGAATGGGATGCCATTTTTGTTCGCATGAGAGAAGAAGTGGGCGAGACATTTGATGTAACAGAAGATGTTGTGAAGATAGTTCAAAATGGAAACCAGTTTATCGGGAGGTGTATGATTGGGGGTAAAAGGATAGGAAAAAATGAGGAGGCTGTTAAAGGGGAAATTTCAAGTGGCAAATTTGGGGGGACATTTATAAGTTATCCTATTGATCAAATTACCTTCAAATTAGATTGGTACCAAAGCAGGGCGACTATAAACAAAGACAAGGATTTAATAGCAATATACTCATTTATTGAGAGTGAACCAATCCATTATACGATAGTGTTAAAAAGAAAAAAGTGATTTTTCTCTGGTTTATCTGGGCTCCACTTCCAGATAATTATGACTGCTATTTATCACAGATTTCTGAACCTTAAAACCTGCGATAACTCTTACGTATCTGACCAAAATTCAGACCCTCAAAATGTCAGATACTGTAAACTTATCACCCGCCCTAATGGTCTTTAACTTCCTCATGGCCGCAGGAAAAACAGCAGTCATTAAGTATTTCCAGTCTATCCGGGCCAAAATTAAATTGAACGCTATTTATCCCTCATCTCCTCTTCCACCTCGCCGGCCGCCTCTCCATCATAGCGGCGATGCCCTCCTGGAAATCCTCGGTTCGCAACAAAATACTGTTGTGATTGGCCTCCATATCCTGCTGGGTCATTAAATCGACGCCATCGCCGCGTTTGATGATTTTTTTGACTGCACCCGCGGCCAGGGGGGCAGTCAGGGCAATATCCTGCACCATTTTTTCGGCCTCACCGATTAGGTTTTCAGCGGGATAATGATAATTGATCAGGCCCCAATCGAGCGCCTGTTGTGCGCTGTATTCCCGACCGGTCATCAGAATTTCCATGGCCCGGGATGGTCCCAGAAGTCTGGACAGCCGGGATGTTCCGCCCACATCGGCGATAACACCCAGTTTCAGCTCCGGCATGCTCCAGATACAATCCTCGCTCATCAGACGAATGTCGCAGGCCAGGGCCAACTCGACGGCAAGGCCCAAGGCCCTGCCATGCATGACACATATAAGCGGCACCTCCACCGCTTCGAGTCGGTTCAAATATTGCTGGAATTTATAAATCAATGCCCGTAGACCGGTGCCGCCCCCCCCGGCTTGCCCCAGGCATGCGCCGACTTCAGCGCCGAGAGAGTTAAAATCGACACCGGCTGAAAAAACCTTTCCTTCTCCCCTGAGAATGATGGCCCGGATGGCGGGATCAGCCGCCTGATGCTCCACCATTTCACAAAGTCCGGTCAACATTTCAACATTGATGGCATTGCGTTTTTCAGGGCGATTGAGGGTGATGGTAAAGATGTTGTCGCTTTTTTCACCAACCAGATAGTTGTCTGTCATAGTAGCCTCTTAGATATTGCATAGGGCAAAGCGCATAGCGCATAGCGCATGGCGAAAGAAATTGTACAATCGAACAGAATGCTTGATCCGTATCATCGACTTATTGCTTTGCTACTGCTGTGTTTCTTCAACTCTATGCCCTCTGCGCTTTGCGCTCTGCGTTTTTTAAAGAAGTATTTCCAGATCACTGATCGGAAATGCCATGCACGAATGGACGTAGCCGAACTGTCGGTCGGACTTTCTGACCGGGACTCCCGCCGGCTGGTATACTTTCCCGGACAAAATCTTCACCCGGCACATGCTGCATTCGCCGGACCGGCACAATGAGGGGACCAGAATTTCATTTTTCTCCAGTGCCGAAAGCAGCGATTCAGCGGCTTTGGCTTTTATCGGTTTTCTATTCTTAACATTGACGGAAAAGGTATCATCCGGTTTAATATCCGCCGGCCAGCCGGGATACTCATGGATGTTGGGGGGAGCACCGTACATTTCCTGCCTGATTTTGCGTCTTGGAACCCCGAGATCTTGCACCTGGGGTAGACAAAAATCATAAAGGCCCTGAGGCCCGCAGATAAAAAAAGATTTATCTTCGATATTCTCCAGTACTTTTTGCAACACATTACGGGTAATAAATCCACAGGCACCGGCGTAACTTTCGGCCGGCTCTTCAATGACCGGTATGTAATGAATATTAGCAAACCTTTGCGCCAGGCGCGCGATCTCATTGCCAAAAATGACATCATCCGTCGTTTTACTCCCGTAGAAAAGATATACGCTGCGATCCAGACCGCACTCAATGATCTCGCGGATCATGCTCATAAACGGTGTAATCCCGCTGCCGCCGGCAATACAAACCATTTTCTTTTTGTGAATGAGCGGATTGAAATAAAAATTACCGGCCGGCCCAGAACTGCTCAACGAATCGCCGCGTTTGACTTCATTGAGCAGGTAGTTGGAAACCAGCCCGTTTTCCACCCGCCGGATGGTGATGTCATAATATCCGACTTGATTGGGCTGGGAAGATATACTGTAGGGCCGGCTGGTGCGAATACCGCCGATTTCCAGAAAGAGGGCAATGTATTGACCGGCCAGAAAAGGCGGAAGGTAGTTATCTTTAGAAACCAGGCGCAATGTTTTGCTGGATGCTGTCTCTTCAATAATGTCCGCAACGCCCAGCGCCAGGCGCGCGGGGTGCAATTTCCGAATGTATTCTTCGGCGGCGATCACAGCCGCAGAAGCCGTGCCGCCCAGCTTGCGGCTGACCTTAATTTCCGCAACAACATCCTGGTATCCGTCGAACTCCTGCCAGATTCCTTTTCGCATGATGATCTCCTCGATCATGTCAGTTGTAAGTTGTCAGTTGTTGGTAGTAAATTGTATGCTGCATTTTGTCCGTTGTATGTTGTTTAGGTCTATGAATTAGGACGAATTGCCCACCCTGTTCCGCAGAAAATTCTGACACCCGAAACCTGACACCTGAAACCTTCAGACGACAAACATCGCAGCATTCTGCTTATTTTACCCCAAGTCGTTTGATAATTGACTTTGCCGCCGATATACCCGACCGCAGCGTCGGCTCAAACCCATTGTCACCGGCCCAACCGCCGGCAAAAAACAGCCCCTGAATCGGAGAGTAGCTGCCCGGCTGGAAAAAGAGGGAATCCTTGGTCAGCATTTCATAACCATAGATGGCACCTAATGGATGGCCGAGATAGCGCATATGGGTCAGCGGGGTGCCGACTTCGATCTCCTCAACATGGTTTTTAGCTGCCGGGTATATTTCATACACCCGCTTGAGCATGGCGTCCGCACAGCGGAATTTGACATCATGATACTGCCGCGGCGGAATTCGCAGCCAGGGCTCGCCGTATTTCAATGTCACCACGTTGGCCTGGCAGGTGCCGGGAGGGGAGAATCCCGGATCGCTGACATCATAACAACTGAGAACCATCAGTTCGTCTTTAATATCCAGCCGGTTCATTCGGTCGAGCAGTCCGTCTGAAATGTCCGTGGAGCTCATCAAAAAGTTGGTGGATTCAGTTATGCCCAGCTGCTCGGGCTCACAGTCAAACCCGATAAACATGGTAATAGCCGATGTGCTCAGATTGCGACTTTTCATCTCGACCGACACATCTTGCGGTATGTGTTCAGGGTCCATCAAATGGTTATAGGTGGCAATCGGAGAAATATTGGAAACAATATATTCGGTCATTATCTCGTCATCATCATCGGTCATCACGCCCTTGATCTGTCCGTTCTGAACCGTGATCTTTCTGGCGCCGCAGTTGAAACGGGCAGTTCCACCGTTTGATATAAACTTATTCAATAGGGCGTTGGATATGGCCTGGGAGCCTCCTTTTACATGATACGGTTTAAACTCCATGTACTGGAACAGGATCATCGCGAGATAGGCAAATGCCAGGCGGGTCGGCGGCACACCGATATACCCCCAGTAAACCGAAAGGACTGCTTTCAGCAGGGGGTCGGAAAAATATTCATCCAGAATTTCTTTGGCATTGCGCAGCGCGTATTGGTAGAGGCTGGGATATTTTGCACGCGATGGTTCGGGATCTCTGAAGATGAAAGCGCCGATCATATCATTGGCATAGCTTGCCATAAGATCAAAATAGCGCTGGATGGCGTCTTTTTCATGGGGAAACTTGTCTTTAAGTACCGCGATGGTTTCATCACGAGTCGTTTTAAGGGTGATTCGAAATCCATCGGCCGTCGCAACATGATAGAGATCTGAAATTTCGACAAACTCCAGATCGTCCATCACCCCGAGCTTGTCCAGTTGCAGCCGCAAAAGCCCGGGTTTTTCGGGCGAACCCAATCCGCTCAACTGGTGCAGGGCCACCTCGAACTCAAAACGCCCGCGGCAAAAACTCGTGGCCGCTCCCCCGGGAATGTTGTGCCGCTCCAGCAGCAAAACATTCAACCCCTCCTGCGCCAACTTCGCTGCCGCAGTAAGCCCACCATTGCCGGCACCGATGACGACAACGTCGTATTTGTCCATTCCGCCCCCTTGTGGGTTACAAAAATATCCTTGGATCTAAACTTTTGTTGAACTGATCCGCAGATATAAATTCGAAGCACGAAACTCGAAATCCCTGGCCCAGACCTGGATTACCTAATATGAACGTACGCTTTCAGTGCAAAGAATTAGGACACCCCTATTTGCGTAATTTTTAGAGTCGCGCCAGGGCAGGCCGAAACAAATTCAAAATTCGAATTGCCAAATATCTGAAACAAAAGGCTGCCGGCGGTATTCAATCTTACACGAGCTTTTATAGCTACTCACTCACTAATCGCGGTTACCCCGCTTGAAAATCAGCGGGATGCAAGCAAAAACCGCTCCCACAATATCCAAAAACAAGAGATACCAAACTGCAAAGTTTCTATTTCGATTAGACTAAATGCTCGCAGCTAGAGGCGGCCCTGACTTCTGACCTTTTTTGTCTTCCAAAATCGGTTTTAAAGCCGTAGCCTGTGGTTGAGGGCAAGGCGTCGAGCTGCTGAAAAAGCGGAGCGTACACGTTAGTACGTGAGCATTTTTCAGCGGGTCGCAACGCGGCCATCGGCCATAGGATGCG
>Ga0210064_1000089_pt1 | contig 41087 bp, 34 predicted proteins | sample Muzzi_CordC_D2_FD_185531 | JGI IMG/M metagenome (GOLD analysis project Ga0210064, IMG submission 185531) | Wetland microbial communities from San Francisco Bay, California, USA, that impact long-term carbon sequestration - Muzzi_CordC_D2 (SPAdes) | ecosystem: Environmental > Aquatic > Marine >... | reverse complement strand
GTTCGATATATTCGGGGTCGAAAAGATTGTCGACCTGCAGCAGTTTTTCGGCTCTGGCAACACCTTCCTCGGTCAAAATCGCCGAACGGGCTTTTTCATCGATGGTATAATCGGTCTCCTTGTTCAGGCGCGGAATTAAATTGTTGATCTGGTAATACAGGTCAGTGGATTTTTCAGCCGGTCCCGAGATTATCAGCGGGGTTCTGGCTTCGTCGATCAGGATACTGTCGACTTCATCCACGATGGCGAAGTTGAGTTCGCCCTGAACCAGCGACTCCTGATCGAACTTCATGTTGTCCCTCAGGTAATCAAAACCGAATTCATTGTTGGTCCCGTATGTAATGTCTGAACCATAAGCGGCCAACCGCTCACTGTCGTCCAGTCCGTGCAGAATCGTTCCCACCGACAGATTAAGGAATCGGTAAATATTACCCATCCATTCGGTATCACGCCTGGCCAGGTAATCATTGACGGTAATAACGTGCACGCCTTTGCCGGTCAGGGCGTTGAGATAACCCGGCAGGGTTGCCGCCAGGGTTTTGCCTTCCCCGGTTTTCATTTCGGCAATCTTGCCCTGGTGCAAAACGATCCCACCGATGAGCTGGGCGTCAAAATGTCGCATCTTCAATGTGCGCACCGAGGCTTCTCTTACGGTTGCGAATGCTTCGGGCAAAAGGCTGTCCAGCGCTTCCCCCTGATCCAGCCGCTGTTTAAAAGCTGTCGTCTGGGCTTTGAGCTGCGCATCGTTCATGGCCTGAATTTCGGGCTCCAATGCATTGATGCGCTCAACGAGCGGTTGCAGCTGTTTTAATTCCCGTTCATTTTTGCTGCCAAAAACTTTAGTTAGAAAATTCAATACCATATTGAGGATACTCCTGCAGGAGTAGTTAATCCGCCCTGAAAAATAGCATGTTCAAGGTCGAAATTGTTTTAAAACTGGAGATACCTGCAAACTTAGGTTTTATTATATCAAATTTCAAACCGGTCTCAACAGTTAATTTATCAACTGCAGGGATTATTAGATCCTAAGATCCGAAAGCAGGGGATAATGGTCTGATTGCAGAAATGAATTGGCCTGATAATCTCAGTTGAGGATATATTTTACAGGGTTGACTGGAATCCCGTTCAGATGCACCTCGTAGTGGACATGCGGACCGGTACTGCGTCCGGTATTGCCCATCAAGGCAATGGTTTCCCAACGTTTGACCTTGTCGCCGCGTTTTTTTAATATTTTGTGACAGTGCCCGTAACGGGTTACCAAACCGTGGCCGTGATCGATCACAATGAAGTTACCATACAGCCCTTTTTTGCCCGCAAAAGTAACCACGCCGTCAGCCGTGGCCAGAATGGGTGTATCCTGCCTGGAGGCAATATCATAACCTTTATGAAATTCGCGTCGCCCGGTAAACGGTGATTTGCGGTATCCGAACCTGGAAGTGATCCATGAATTTATGTTGCGGGATATTGGCCGGATGGCCGGGGTCGAGGCCAGCAGATTCTGTTGATCTTCAAGGGACTTCAGAAGGGATTCGAGGTCTTCCTGCTGATTGGCGGATGCCATGCTGAGTTGCTCGATCTGTTCGTGCATATCGCGCATCAGGCTGTTGTGTTTTTCCTTGAGAGGAATCTGGGCATCCAGATCTTCGGGTATTGAACCACCGACGCCGAAAATATTGTCGGAATCATTGGTTTTCTCGATATTGGCAATGATGCGGATCTTTTTCTCGAAACTGTTTATGGCCACCAATTTGGATTTTAACGAGTTAATTTCATTAGCGAATTCTTGAATTTGCTGACGTTGAATTTGAATTTCCTCAAGCTGACTGGAAAGGTAAATTTCCCGATTTTGCAGGTGTGACGTAGTATCTCTCAAATTATAGTAATCATATACAATATAGCCCACACCGGCAAAAAGGGCGACCAGAACAATCCCGAAAAGATAGATAGATGTCTTGGAGGTGCAGACCTGTCGTGCAGGTGCGCCGCTGCTGCCCAGTATGACAAGAGAAATTTTCTTTCGCATGATCAATATACCTTATGGGGGACGAAAATTTTACCCCTGCAATTCAAAATTGGATACGTCGGGCCTGAGAAAAAACAAAACGCCTTTGGGCACATTCACCCAAAGGCGTCACAATTACTGAGAGTCGGTAACCTGGCTATCTTGGCCTTAAGCGGCTTTAGATCCATGGTTTTGCGTCGCCATCTTTCGGTGACTTTGCCCTTTCGCAAGACGAGTCAGCCCTAAATGTATACTATATTGGGAACCACCAAGTTTGTCAAGCGGTAAATCCATAGTTCCCGCAACTTCGGCGGTACCGGGTTCAGGCCACGTCTGCTACTCAGAGTCGATAGTTGAAACTTTAAACCATCAATTATATCGGCAACTTCAGCATTAACATTAGCTGTTTTTTTTGATTTTTTTAAAATAATTGCAAACCCGGATCACGAAATTACAACAGACCGAGTTTGAATTTTAATGATTTTAAAGTATTTACCATCAACATGGTGACAGTCATGGGGCCGACGCCACCGGGAACCGGTGTAATCGAGCCTGCAATTTCCTTGGCTTCATCAAAATCAACATCGCCCTTTAAAATGGCGATCTTTTTACCGGTTTTCTCACTGATTTTCTCACCCACCCGGTTGACACCGACGTCAATCACACAGGCTCCCGGTTTGATCCATTGCGGTTTGACAAGCCCGGGTACGCCGGCAGCAACGATCAGGATATCTGCCCGTTTGCAGTGGCTTTCCAGATCTTTTGTACGGGTATGGACTACCGTCACCGTCGCATTAGCGCCGTCACCTTTTTGCAGCATCATATTGGCGATGGGTTTGCCGACGATGTTCGAGCGACCGACAACCACACACTCGGCGCCGCTGGTTTCCGTTCCGGACCGAACAATCATTTCCTGAATGCCGGCCGGCGTGCAGGGCGGAAATTTCACCTCTTTGCCCCCAATCATTAAACGCCCCACATTCACCGGATGAAAACCATCCACATCTTTGTCCGGATCAATGGCATTGAGCACCTTTTTATCATCGATGTGTTTGGGCAGGGGCAGCTGGACTAAAATTCCATTAATGCTGTCGTCTTTGTTATACTTATCAACCAGGGCCAGCAGATCCGCTTCCGAAATATCTTCAGGCTGACTGTCTTGAATTTCCATAAATCCGAGTCGATTGGCTGTTTGAATCTTTAAGGTAACATAGGAAATGGAAGCCGGATTTTCACCTACCAGAATCGTAACCAGGCCGGGAACCACACCGTGTTTCTCCTTGATTTGGGCTACTTCGGCCTTTATTTCTTCAAGAATCTTTTCCCTAATTTCAGTGCCCTTGATTAACTTTGCGGTCATCATCACCCTCCTTTTTGAAATTATTAATAAATCCACCCTAAAACATCGTATATTCGGGGTTGCAATTTGTTCTTTGAAAATTAAAGAAATCTATTTCCTGAATTTTGCACGCAAAAATCATCGTTTAAGCATTGAGTACAGCTTCTAAATCAATTGAATTTTGTTGTCAAGAAGTCTCGCAACCGGATACTCGATCCTGGCTCCTGGTTGCTGGCTGCTGGCACCTGGTCTCTGGTCGCTGGCTACGGACGCCTGAAACCTGACGCCCGAAACCTTTTCTATAGCGCAAACGGCACATTGAACAGGCCGGCGGTTTCGTCTAATCCCAGCATGAGATTCATGTTTTGAACCGCCTGGCCGGCGGCCCCTTTCACCAGGTTATCGATCGCCGATATGAGGATCAGGCGCCGGTTCGCTTCATCAAACTTTAAGCCGATATCACAAAAGTTTGTGCCCCGCACGTGGAGGGTATCCGGCAGTCGATCCTCCGGGCAAAGACGGATAAAAGGCCGCCCGTGATAGGCTTTTCGATAACAATCGATAATATCCTGTTTCTTTACGCCCGGGACCGGTGTTGCATAGATCGTGGTCAGCATACCGCGGCTCATCGGAACCAGGTGCGGAACAAAGGTAATGCCGACCGGTTCGCGGGCTTCACGGCTCAAAACGGCATTCATTTCGGGATTATGACGGTGCGCCGCCACTTTGTAAGCTTTAAAGGATTCATTGACTTCGCAAAAGTGAGTAGCCAGCGCAAGGGAGCGCCCGGCCCCGCTGACGCCTGATTTGGAATCTGCTATGAGCGTAGCGGGAATCAGCAGGCCTTGTTTTAACAAAGGAACCAGCGGTAAGAGCACACTGGTGGGATAACATCCAGGGTTGCCGATTAAGGCCGCAGTTTTAATCTGCTCGGCATAAATTTCACAGAGACCGTAGACGGCGGAGTCAAGCAGGTCTTTGGCAGTATGCGGCTGGTAGACAGATTCATAAAGCTGCGCATCATTAAATCGAAAATCCGCGGATAGATCGATCACTTTTTTGCCGAGTTTCAAAATGTCCGGGACTATCGTCATGGGAAGTTTATGGGGCAGTGCCATGTACACCAGATCCGCGTTTTCACAAACGTAATCAGTCGAGTATTCCCGGCAGATGGCATCAACCCGGCCGGCCATGGCAGGATATACCTGATCGAAACGGACACCGGCATACTGGCGGGATGTTAATACGGTTAATTCCGTTGCGGGATGGCCCGCTAATATTCTGACAAGCTCCGCACCGGCATATCCGGTGGCACCGACGACCGCTACACGGATCATTTTGCAGAGTTCCTTTCATTTCCGCCCCCCGGACACCATACACATTTATGAATATTAACCAAAGGCCATGCCTGGTGTCGTGGTGCTCTGGCGGTTACCGGGTTCGGATTTTATTGTAATGGATTATCGAAATTGAAGAACAGTCCTTATCAAATACCTGGCAGGATTGCAAGCAGAACCATCCGGATGTTGACGACAAAACCCGCAATTTGAGAATTGGGGCAACGATCCGTTACGCTTAGTTTAACGGGATCTTGGGATCAGTCTGCCAGACCGGCTCCAGTACGACGACCCAGCCGGCAACAGTATCTTTTAAGTTGATGGTCGAAATGGATGTTCCGACTACCCGGGAGCGGTGAGTTGCATAAAAAGAAAATTTTTTTAATTCCCGCTGCCGCTTGACCAGCTTCAGACCATTGATGAGTTCGGCCCGTTCTTCAGCGGAAAACAGGTCAGCAACCGGCCGATTGAGGACATCAACCGAACTGGTGCCGATGATTTCTAAAGCCGCCCGATTGGCATTGAGAATACGGGTATCATCATCAACGATGATGATGCCCACAGCGACAGAATCAATCACCGCCTGATGAAAAAGCAGGGAGTTCATCAGTTCCATGGCATCACGTCTCGGATAGACATTGCCGGTGGCCAGAACTTTTTTGTCCGCCGGCGGGATCGGTGATTGGGTTTCCATTTCCGCCATGAATTCGTTAAGCTTTATGGCCAATTGATCGATTGGACCCTTGGCGATGTAATAGTCGGCCCCGATCTCATCCAGGGATCCGAGCTGTTCGATCATGCTCCCCGACAGGGCCACCATCGGGAAAAGATTGCCGTTGTATTTGTGCCGAATAAAGTTAAAAAACCGCCGGCCGTCAACTTTGGGCAAAATCAGATCGGCAAAAAGAATATCGACGGTATCGTGCTCCAACTTAGCAATTCCCTCTTTGCCGTTATAAGCTTTTACAACTTGATAGCCTCTTTTAACCAATAATTCGCTTAAAAATTCAACAAAGAAAAAATCACTATCGACAACCAGTACTTTTTTTTGCATGATTTTCACCTATTCCACCGAAACACGGCGCACTTCCAGGATGTCGGTCAATCCATCAAAAACCTTATGGATGCCGTCCTGTTTAAGACGGGTCATTCCTTGCTTGACAGCAATTTTGGTGAGGTCCTGGGAAGTGGCCGACTTTTTGATCAGAATTTTTATCTCGGGCGTTCCTTCCATGAGTTCATGAATGCCCATGCGTCCTTTATAGCCGGACCCGCTGCATTTCTCGCAGCCCAGCGAACGATAAAGCTGAAGACCAGGGCCATAGGCAAGGCCGATATCAGCCAAAGCTTTTTTCCCGTAATCGGACTGGATGTCTTCGTACATTTCTTTGGACGGATGATACGACTCCTGGCATTTAACACATAATTTGCGGACCAGCCGTTGAGCCAGGACACCGAGAAAGGAATCCGAAATGTTGAGCGGGTTCATTCCCATATCCAGCAGACGTGTCAGGGTTTCCGGCGCATTATTGGTATGCAGGGTGGACAACACCAGGTGGCCGGTGAGGGACGCTTCGATGGCAGTGGCCGCAGTCTCGCGGTCCCGCATTTCACCGATCATAATAATATCCGGATCCAGTCTTAAAAATCCCCGCATGATTCTGGAAAAATCAAGCCCGATCTTAGGACTCACCTGCACCTGGCGCAAACCGGCCTGGGTAATTTCCACCGGGTCCTCAGCAGTCCAAATCTTTACCCCGGGTTGGTTGACATGCCCCAGAAAAGAATGCAGGGTAGTCGTCTTGCCTGAACCGGTTGGTCCGACACACAGAATCAGGCCATAAGGCCGGGAAATGATTTTTTTCATGACCTTTAAGTTGCGATCATTCAGCCCGATTTCATCTATTTTATAGGAGGAAGAACTTGCCAGGATACGTAATACGACATCTTCAAATCTTCCGGCCGTCGGCATCGTAGAGACACGCAGCTCAAATTCAGGTATGCCCTTACGTTTCAGTTTAATTTTCCCATCCTGGGGACGCCGCTTCTCTGCAATATCCAGATCGGCCATGATTTTGAGTCGCGACACAATAGCCGGCGCCATGGCATTGGGCACCTGAATATATTCATGGCAGACACCGTCAGTGCGGAAACGGATGGTCGTCTTGCGCGTAATCGGCGACGGTTCAACGTGAACATCGGACGCATTCTGCCGAAAAGCGGTAACCAGAACCTGATCGACAAATTTAACCACCTGACTGGATGATTCATCCAAACCGGCGATGTCTTCTTCGATGTCCTCTTCCTCTTCAAAGGCGACATCGGGGATGATATCGTCCAGATCGTCAAGATTGTGAGTGACAGACGCATCGGCCCGCGGATCAAAGAAGTGGCTGATATACTTATCAATGTCCTCTTTAAAGCCGACGCTGAAATGAATTTTCTGATTGGTCATCAGGGCTTTGATATGGTCGGTTTTGCGCAGATCTTTAGGATCATCGACCAGTATCTCCACCCCGGATTTATCCCAGCTCAAGGGAACCCAGACATAGTACAGCAGGAATGATTTTTTAAGCTTGCTGATCAGTTCGTAGGGAATCGGATGCTCCGGATCGAAATCACGGTAAGGGCTTCCGAAGTAAAGCGACAGGGATTTACCGACTTCCTCTTTGTTGATCCCGAAACGGTCAACCAGCACATATTCGATGCTTCGATTCATTTTTTTGGCGAGGGCCAGGGCCTCCTGCAACTGGTTGGTCGTAACAATTTTATTTCTCAGCAGGTAATCGTAACGCGAACTGGATGAAATTTTGGCCTTTAAAGAATTGAGCTTGTCTGTAATTTCCGAATTGGAAGGGTCGATTTCAGCGGCGGTTTCATACAACTCGTAGGCCAGATCGTTATGGTCCTTTCTCTCCAGCTGCAAACCGAGCCAGTATTTAATTTCGGCGGTTTCTTTTTCCTTTAAATTGTGCTTGTAGATGACTTTATATGCTTCTTTGACAACTTTCTGGGGTTGCTTGATGTCTAAAAGGCAGTCCAAATAATCACAAATGATTTTAACCAGCGAATAATCAAATTTGGAATAGTCAAATTTTGAGTAATCGAATTCCAGCAATTTCTCATATTCTGCAATGGCCTCTTCTACCAGGCCGAGCTCTTTGAGGGCCGCCGCCCCGTCCAACAGGGTGGGGACATCATCGTGAACCGACAGCGTCTTCTTAAAGATATCGATGTCCTCGGCCGTGAATCCCCTGATATCGGCCTCTTCCTGATCCGAAATTTCCTTTTTTAATTTATTGATTTTTGATCGAATGGTCTCACGGATTTGACCGTCCTGGCCCGCTAATCCGTGCATAATCTGCTGATAGATTGTGACGGCTTCCTGCATCATTCCCATGGAATGACAGGTTTCGGCCTCCTTTATTCTGACTTCCATCTCAGATAGATTGATCGGTTGGATATTATTCATAGATTGGAATCCCGACACAGATTATACATTTACCCCAATTTCTATCGGCGCAGTTTCAAATACCCGGAAATTGACCCTTAGCAAAATAACTGTTAGAAATAACTATAAATTTTTTACTGATCTGATCCGGCAAGATCACCTCCGCTAACCGATACGCCTAGCCCCTGTGGTCAGCACATAGTTGCTATCGGCTGTTCTCAGGCAAACTTTAGCCGGTTAAGATGGATTTATTGAAGGGAATTTCAGTCGATTGACGCATCGAAAAGATTTTCATTTGAGTTTAACTCTGGTATAATTCAGTTTCGAATTAAAAAGTTTGTTTGCAGAAAAACGATCTGAAATTTTGCGAGGATCCGATATGCCTATTTATGAGTATGAACATGTCGACACGCCATGCTCCCTGGGGAAGGTTTTTGATCTTAAGCAGTCAATTGAGGATAAGCCCCTCTCAAAATGCCCTCAGTGTGCCGGTGCGATACATAAAATCATCTCCCGTATCAATATCAGCTGCCCCAAATCAAACAGCGAACTGCGTGATCTTGGATTCACGAAATTGGTAAAGCGCGATGACGGGGTTTATGAGAATGTGACGCCCCGGGGTAACGACAGCCGCTACATGGTCAAAGGCCAACCCGAAACAATTCCAAATCTGAGTAAGACGATCAGCGACTAACTGACCAATTCGGAAATTAGGGTGGGGTCTTGAATTCTGAGTGAGATTGGAGTTTTTTTCATCACGAAAACACGAAATTTTGAAAGCACGAAATTTATATTGCTTCTTTTCGTGTTTTCGTGCTTTCGTGATTAGTTCGTTCTTTTTGCTTGTCCACCGCGGATCCGGGTTAGGTATTCGGCAGAAAAATCTGGGAAGACCATCCTAAATACAATAACAACAGACCACTGACAACGAACCACTAACAATTTCATCATTTCGTCAGCTTAATTACCAGAAACCCGGCGTTTCGGCGCCAGATAAAAAAATTGACGTTTTCACCTTCATCTATCTTCTGCAGCGCTGTCTTGTAACTGTCTACAGAATCAACCACACGGTGATTGATTTCTTTGATGATGTCTCCCATCTGAATACCGGCCGCATCGCCTTTGCTTTCGGACGCCACACCAATGACAATAACACCGGTCAAATCCTCAATGTTAAACCGCTGGGCAATTTCAGCATTTAAATCCGCCACCCGAATGCCCAGTTCTTCCTCCTCTTTGCGTTCCTGAGGGACACTGCGGGCTTTCAACCTGTCATCATCGCGTTTGGCCAGTCGGATCGAAAATGTTTTGACCTTACGATCGCGAAACACTTCGACCTCGGCGTTCTCACCGACTTTGAGACCGGCTATCATGCTCGTAAGCTGGCGGCTGGTTTCAATTTTCTGGCCGTTGACCGCCAATATAATGTCCTTGGCCCGGATTCCGGCTACATCGGCAGGATCTCCCTTAAAAACGTCTGCCACCAGCACGCCGCGTCTTTCCTTGAGGCCGTAATAATCCGCCATCTCGTCGGTCAAATCCTGGATCGCCACCCCCAGCCATCCCCGGGTCACTTCACCTTCGGTTTTAAGCTGCGCAATAATTCCTTCAGCCAGGTTGATGGGAATTGCAAAGCCAATGCCGGTTGCACTGGCAATAATGGCGGTATTGATCCCGACCACCTCACCATCCATGTTCAGCAGCGGTCCTCCGCTGTTGCCGGGGTTGATCGAGGCGTCGGTCTGGATAAAATCATCATATGGCCCGGAGCCGATCACCCGCCCCTTGGCACTGACTATCCCGGCTGTCACGGTACGTTCCAGGCCGAAAGGGCTGCCGATGGCCACGACCCACTGTCCGATTTTTAGTTTTTTGGAATCACCCAGTTTAATAAACGGCAGTTCCTTGCCCGCTTCGATCTTGAGCAGGGCAATATCCGTATTGGGATCCCGCCCCACGACTTTAGCGTCAAACTCGTTGTCATCATCCAGTTTAACTCGAATATTATCGGCATCTTCGATTACATGATTGTTGGTGACCACATAACCGTTTTTGTCGATGATAAAACCCGAGCCGACACTGGGCTGCTTAAACTCCCGTTGGCCTTCTTCACCAAAAAAATGCTCAAAAAAATCCTTGAACGGACTTTCCCGTCCCCATGGATCCCGGTGAAACTGACGAATACTTGGTGATTTTAAGGTTTTTTCGATCCGAATATTCACCACGGCCGGACTCACCGTTTCAGCCAGACGGCTAAAGCTCTCAGGCGCATTGAAAGTGGTCGATGATTGGGCATACACCAACGGACTCAAGCCGGACACAGAAGAGACATACAGCCCGCCGAATAACATCAAAAAAATAAGAAAGGGGTTTACTTTTAGCTTTTTCCTTAGTATTTCCATCGCGCCCATAATTGTGTTGATCTCCTTTCATTGCATTGAGTCATGACCGGGGTTTACCTCGGAATATTTGAGTGTTTACAATTTTTCAAAAAATAAATAAGTTTTCTCCGCAACCGGCACCGTAATTTCCAAGACGGCGATACCATCTGCAAGAAACTAAATTTACTCATAAATTTGTCCCTTGACAAGGAAAATTTCATGGTTAATCTTTTCACCGAATTACCACCGGAACAACAGTCACCATAAAATGACATCCTAATATAAGACAGTTTTTTTGTATTGCTACCCCAATTCAGACAGGAGAAGGGTATGATTCAGGTTGAGAACCTTACCAAATACTTCCATGATTTATGTGCGGTGGATCAGATCAGCATTGACATCCAGAAAGGGGAGATCCTCGGTCTTTTGGGCCCAAACGGTGCCGGCAAAACTACTACTTTGCGCATGCTCACCGGGTTTCTGCAGCCCACCGCCGGCAGCATCCACGTCAAAGACTTCAGTATTGATGAGCATCCACTGGAAATAAAAAAGATTTTGGGTTACCTGCCGGAATCCGCCCCCCTGTACCACGATATGCTGGTCTTTGATTATTTGAACTATGTCGCCGATATCCGGCAAGTCGACAAAGACCATAAAGCGGCTCGCATCCGGGAGATGGGTGATTTATGCGGCATTGACAACGTCATGCACCAGCCCATCGGGGAACTTTCCAAAGGCTATAAGCAACGGGTAGGCCTGGCCCATGCTATGATGAACGATCCGGAAATACTCATCCTGGATGAACCGACCTCGGGTCTGGACCCTAACCAGATCGTTGAAATCCGGCAGATCATCAGACAAATCGGCAAAGAGAAAACCATCATCCTATCCACTCACATACTGAGTGAAGCCGAGGCCACCTGTGATCGGATCGTGATCATTAATCGGGGTAAAATCGTGGCCGACGGCAGCACCGAAAGCTTGAAGTTATCGGCTGGAAATAAAAAATATGTTCAACTTTGCCTGCAAAAGGCAGACTTCAAATCTGTGGACGCGGTTCTTTCACCAATTGAAGGCATCACGGGAATTCAGCGGATTGAAGAATCGGAAAACGATCTGGAGGTGCGGATCGACTGCCGCTCATCCATCGATCCGAGGGCTGAAATCTACCAAAAAATCAAGCAAACCGATTGGGTTGTGTTAGATTTCCACCAGGAATCCCAAACCCTTGAAACCATTTTTCGTGAGCTGACGTTGGAGGGTAAATAATGCGGCAGGCAATCCAAATCTTTCGTAAAGACTTCCGTTCCTATTTTGTTTCTCCCATCGCCTACATTGTGATTGCAATTTTTTTGCTGGTAACCGGCTGGTTCTTTTTCGCCACTTTCTTTCTTTTCGGTCAGGCCAACTTGAGAAACTTTTTTTCACTGCTGCCGATTATATTATCATTCGTCATACCGGCCATCACCATGCGTCTGATTTCCGAAGAATTAAACATCGGGTCATATGAAATCCTGCTGACCATGCCCGTAACTTTCACGGGCGTGGTTGTCGGCAAATTCATGGCGGCCCTGGCGTTTGTGGTGGCCATGCTGATACCGACCCTTGCCTATCCGATAACGGTAGCCGCTTTAGGTCAGCTAGACTGGGGACCGGTTGCGGGTGGATACATCGGTGCCGTTTTACTGGGTGGCGCTTTTTGTTCCATCGGGTTGTTTGCTTCGGGCTTGACCCGCAATCAGGTCATTGCATTTATCATCGGCATGGCGATTTGTTTTAGCCTGACACTGATCGACAAGATGCTTTTTTTTCTGCCGCGATCGTTGCTGGGAGTTCTATCCTATCTGGGTGCCGACTTTCATTTCCAGAACATATCGAAGGGTATTATTGACACGCGGGATGTCTTATACTTTTTAAGCGTCAGCTTCCTCGGTCTGTACGGGACTTATCTGGCACTGCGGGAAAAGCACTAGAAAAGGTTTCAGGTTTCACGTGTCAGGGATTAGATTTCATACGTGAACCTGACACCAAAAAACTTGAATCGTAAAAGTCACATTAGATTTTCTATAAACGAAGAATATCGAAAAACATCGCAATAAGGAATGTACCATGGTCGATAAGAAAAGGTCTGGCCGATATCTGAAGTTTCTCATCTATCTGATTATTGTCGTACTGGTTAATGTGGCCGGAATCACACTGTTTTTCAGGATTGATCTGACGGCCAATAAAATCTATTCCATTTCCAGAGCCAGCCAGAAGGTGGTCGAAACCTTATCCGAGCCTTTAACCATCCAGGTCTTTTTTACCAGGGATCTTCCCGCACCCTATAATAATACCGAGCGCTATCTGCAGGATCTTTTGCAGGAATATGCCATTTACGCCAATAAATTCTTTAATTTCCGATTTTATGACGTCAGCGCCGAAGAAGGCGAAACTTCAGATCAAACCCTGGAAAACCAGAAGCTGGCCAACAACTATGGTATTCACCCGATCCAAATCCAGGTTGTCGAAAAAGACGAAGTCAAATTTCAAAGAGCTTACATGGGTCTGGTTATGATTCATGGCGATTTGATCGAGCGCATTCCAACGATTACCTCCAGCGAGGGGCTGGAATATCAACTGACAACCGCCATTCAAAAAATGAATAATAAAATCAGCGCGCTGCTGAGCCTGCCCGACAAGATCAATATCAAACTCTTTTTATCTTCCTCCCTGGAAGCCGTCGCTCCACATATGGGCGTGCGAAATCTGGCCGGCATTCCAGCCGAGTTAAAAGACATTGTCAAAAAGCTGAATCAAAAAAATTACAACAAACTGCAATATGAAGTTTTTAATCCCAGCCAGAAACAAGAGTTGGAGGGGCTCGCCGATAAATACAACATCATGATGCTGTCGTGGCCGGCCCTTGGCAAAGGTAAAATTCCGGCGGGCCAGGGCGCTATCGGACTGGTGATGGAATATGCCGGGAAATCCCTGACCATCCCCCTGCTGCAGGTAATCCGGCTGCCCATTATCGGAACCCAGTATAGGCTGGCCGAAATGCAGGAAATGGAAGATATCATCAACGATAATATTGAGCAGTTGATCGATATCAATGAGAACATCGGGTATCTGGCCGATCACGGAACACTGAATCTGACCGGCGCGCCGCCCAATGCCCCCGGCCAGCCGCAAAACCAGGATTCAGCCACCAATTTTCGGACCCTGGTTTCCCAGAATTACACCGTCAAGAGCATATCCCTCAAAGAGGAAGACATTCCTGAAAGTCTAAACAGTCTGGTGATTGCCCGACCAACGGAAAAATTCTCGGATTACGAACTGTTTCAAATAGACCAGTTTCTGATGCAGGGCAAGAGTCTGGCCCTGATCCTGGATCGTTTTAACGAAGTCATGCCGGGCGGCCAGCAGGGACTCAGTATGGGACAACAGCCGATTTTCGTGCCGCTGGATACCGGCCTTGAAAAACTGCTGGCCCATTATGGAATCCGCATTCAGCAATCTTATGTGCTGGACGAAAATTGTTACAGCCAGGAAATGCCGGCCCAGTTTGGCGGCGGTGAACGAAAAATTTATTATGCACCCTTGATTAAAAACCGCTTTATCAACCAGGATCTGGATTTCATGAAAAATATCAAGGCCCTGGTGGCATTGAAAATCTCGCCCCTGGAGTTGATCCCTGAACGGATTGACGAAAATAACTTAAAAACTCACCGCCTGTTTGCGTCATCGGAAAAATCGTGGCAGATGCGCGGTCGCATCAACTTGAATCCGATGTTTATCAAACCACCCGGGTCATCGGAGGATATGCAGAGTTACCCGTTGGCATATCTGATCGAAGGCGGCTTTTCCAGTTACTTTGCCGACAAAACCATACCGGTCAAAGAAGTTGAAAAAAATAAGGCATCAGCTCAGGAAAGCCCGGATCAGAAGGACCAGCCGCAGGCATCTGAAACACCAGCGACAATCGATCTGTCCCGGATTGAACACAAGGGACAGTTTCTGCCCCGGGGTAAGGCCGGCAAAATCTTTGTGATGGCCTCAGCCGACATGCTGAAAAACAATGTGCTGGATGCCGGCGGTAGAGGCGCCAACAGCATCTTAATTATGAACATTCTTGATTATCTGAACGGTCGCGAGGACATTGCCGTAATGCGCGGCAAAGAACAACGATTTAATCCTCTGGAGGACTCCCGGCCGGGGATCAAAACATTTGTCAAAAGTTTTAACATTGCCGGCCTTCCGGTGCTGGTCATCATATTTGGTCTGGGGGTCTGGTTCCGGCGACACTCCCGTAAAAAACAAATTCAGATGATGTTCGCCAAATAGGAAACAGGTATCAGGTTCAAAGGTTCTGGATTCGGGTTTCACAAGCATTTTGGCTTTATGAAAGTAAACGGAAAATCAAAATGAAATTAAAAAAAGAATATATCGTCCTGGTTCTAATCATCATTGCATTATCTGTTTATCTGTACATGCGCAGCGCCGACCGCACGCTTTATGAACTGCCGCAAATCCCGCCGGTCAATGAAAAGGATCTTACGAAGCTGGAGATCACCAGCGGCAAAACCGACATCGTTCTCAATAAAAAGGATGATAAGTGGTATATTGAACCGTCCGAATATCCAACCGACGCCAATAAAGTCAAGATTATGCTTGAGGCGATAAAAAATCTGAGCCTGACGGCTCTGGTTTCCGAATCCAAAGATTATAACCGTTATGAACTTGAGGAAGGGCAAAAAATAAACGTCAAAGCCTCCCAGGGCGACAGCCTGAAGCTGGACATTGATGTGGGCAAAACCGCATCATCCTTTCGCCACACCTTTGTCAGGCTGTCCGGCGACGACCGGGTTTTTCATGCCCAGGGCAATCTCAAAAACGCCTTCGATGTTACCGTGGACACGCTTAGAGATAAAACGGTTCTATCCTTAAAACCGGCCGACATTCAACAATTAAACATTATCAAAGCGCCGCAATCACTCGCGTTCACCAGAACCCAGGTTCCGGTGGAAATAAAAGCCGCGGATGCAGAAAAAAGCACCGAAGCCGCACCAGAGGCTCCCAAATTGGTCTGGCAGGCCGCCGGCGGACAACCGGTCAATGAAGCCGCCCTAAACCAGCTGCTCAATACCATTGCCGACCTGCGATGTGAAAAATTTATCGACGATCGTAAAAAAGAAGATTTCACCTCCCCCCTGTTCACCCTCGAGCTGAAGGGCGTCCAGGACTACCATCTGTCTATATTTGCCAAAGCCGCGGAAAATGACCCCGATTATCCGGCGGTTTCCTCGGGCAGTGACTATCCGTTCCAACTTTCCGGCAGCCAGGTGGATCGTATAATGAAAGAACCGGCCGCTTTCCTGCAATTGCCGAAAACCGATCCCAAAAAACCTGAACCAGAGAAGACCGAAACAGACTAATATCTGAATTACTTATAGCTCTCGTATGCAAGGAGCATGCTGCCTTCTCAAGAATGACTTCCGGCGGTATTCGGTAATCAAAATTCAGATATGATATATTTTTTGACCATTTCTGATTGCCATTTTAGGCTGCAACAATCCCTTCGCGTTGAAAAATTTCAGGAAATGAACATGCCAAAGCCAGATCTGATTTACGGAATCGTCGCGATTGTTGTCCCTCTGGTGGAGTTGCTCGGGATTCTGGCAGCCGTTCATGCCGTGATGAATTCCCGGACCTCCCAGGGCGCAATTGCCTGGGCCATATCACTGATCACCTTTCCATGGCTGGCATTGATTTTATATGCCATTTTAGGACGCAACAAATTCAAAGGTTATGTCTTGCTTCGCAATTCAAAGGCTCAGGATATTCATCAATACCTTGATAAAGTTCAAAATGAGGCGGTTGCCAGACACTTGATCCGGGAAAATCTGTCGGCGTCTGAAAGATCTCTCACCCGCCTGTCCGAGATGCCCATTGCACGCTATAACAAAAGCCGACTTCTGATAGACGGTGCTGAGACCTTTCGAAGCATATTTGACGGAATCGGGCTCGCGGAGCACTACATTCTGGTCCAATTTTTCATCATCAAAGACGATGAGCTCGGTCGGGACCTTCAGGCAAGACTGATTGAGAAGGCCGGGCAGAACGTCAAGGTCTATTTTCTTTATGATGAAATCGGCAGCCACAAACTGCCTCAAAGCTATTTGCGGGATATGCAAAACGCAGGGGTGGTGATCTCGGCGTTTCACACAACCAAGGGGAAAACCAATCGGTTTCAGCTAAATTTCCGCAACCATCGTAAAATTGTGGTAATAGATGGCAAAATCGCCTACGTGGGAGGACACAATGTGGGTAATGAATATTTGGGAAAGGATCCGGTATTCGGAGCCTGGCGCGACACGCATGTTAAGGTTGAGGGTCCGGTTGTACAGGCAATCCAGTTTTCTTTTGTCGAGGACTGGTACTGGGCCACCAACGGGATCCCCAAGCTGAACTGGCAGCCGCAGGAAGCTGACGACGGGCGCGAAGATATTCTGATGATCGCATCGGGTCCAGCCGACAATCTGGAGACCTGCGGACTGATGTTTGTCCAGGCCATCAATGATGCCCGTCAACGGATCTGGATTGCAAGTCCCTATTTTGTTCCCGATCTGCAGATTCTCAGTGCCCTGAAACTGGCGGTTCTAAGAGGTGTGGATGTGAGAATTCTGCTGCCGGAAAAAGCAGATCACCGTACCGTCTATCTGTCGTCATTTTCCTACTACCAGAACACACTGCCGTTAGGGATTAAAATATACCGCTATACGGCCGGGTTTATGCACCAGAAGGTTTTTCTGGTAGATTCGTCCTACGCCGCGGTGGGCACCGCCAATCTGGACAACCGATCTTTCCGGCTGAATTTCGAAATCACGATTCTCAATTATGATTCGAATTTCATCAAAGAAGTCGAAGACATGCTTGCGAAGGATTTTGCCCGCAGCCGCCCGGCTACCATGGAAGACTATTCCCAAAAATCGTTTTTCTTCAAACTGGCGGTTCGCTCTGCACGACTGCTGGCCCCGATACTTTAACTTCCAAATGAAGGTTATTTGTTATTGGAAAAGGATGAATGCCAAATCCGCCTCATCCGCTTTCTGCCTGCTTCGATGTGAGGATAAAAGGAAATCGCGGCCTGCCGGGCTTCGATTATATTTTCTTGATGTCCTTGAATATCCCGTTCCAGACGTTCACTGTCTGCCAACTTCAGGTAATCCGCAGCCGCAAGACCGGCAATGCGGCCCTGAATCTCAGCCACGCCGGCCCCTTCGACACCGGAGATACTGCCGGCAATAAAAAGTCCAGGCCGCGGGGTTTCGAAACGATCGTTATGAACCGGAACCCAGCCGCCCATCTCGGGAACATGGTGAAGCGGACATCCGGCCACCTGGGCCAGTTCTACCAGGGGCGACAAACCGGATGAAGTAATGACGACATCCGCCTGAAGTTGCTCTGCGGAACCGGGAATCTGGCGACCATCCGAACCGAGTGCGGCAATCTTAACTGTTGCAGCTCTTTGCGATCCGCTGATCGACAATGCGAATTGACGCAGCCTCAATGGCAAGCCCTCAATTGTCATTCCTCGCTGCGGGAAACAGGCAGCAGCTATAGTGCTCATGTATTTTCCTGCTTTAGCGGCCAACGCCAGTAAAATACCGGGAGCGTAGGCTGAAAATTCGGCTAATGCCTGAATCGCGGCTTTAGGAGATGCTGGTCCGGCTTGAAGTCCGTTGGCCGGCGGCAGGAATACTCCCAGAACCTTGGCACCGACAGCTCCCATTAACTGGGCCACTGCAAGACATAGCGGATCGATACCGATAATTACCGCTTGATGTCCGGGCAAAATCCGATGCACGTTGATCATTGTCTGGGCCGCACCGGCCGTTATCACGCCGGGCAATGTCCAGCCCGGCAGGATCAGTGGGTTTTGGCCGGCCCCGGTTGCCACAAGGACAGCACGGGCTTCAAATCCGTGGGGCAAATCACGCCTTAACCGACTGGAATCGGCGGGTGCAACCGCAACATACCAGTCCGGAAAAATTCCCCACACCGAAACCCCGCATAGAATTCTAGCACCGACTCGTTGCGCTTCGCTTGCCAGGGATTCGGCTTTGGCAGCACCATTCGACCAGGAATCCGATCCATGGCCGGCAGAGCGAGGCTCCCGATGAATCTGGCTTGGCAGGCGACCACCGGGCAGCGGCGATTCATCCAGAACAATGACGGTCCCGTTTTGCCGTGCCACCTCTGCGGCTGCGGCCAGCCCGGCCGGGCCCGCACCAACAATAACCAGATCGACTTTTTCAATTTTCATAACGGCTTCTCGCCTAAGTGCTCCGATACTTAATCACGACAACGAATTAACAGTAATATCTTTTAACCGCGGCGCAGAGGACGCAGAGTGCGATTACTTTTTATTTGCCGTTGAGAGGACGGCAAATAAAAAAACTCAAGCCCAGAGGGCAATACGCATATCTGGCCCTAGAAATTCACAGTTTCGGATTACTATGAATAGTATATTTTCCTTACAATTATTAATTGCCTCTATATCTTCTGCCGTAAGCTGACTGTTTTTCATTTGCTTTCCTCTCAAAAGCAGATGAAAAGAAAAATAATCTCTGCGTGCTCTGCGTCTCTGCGGTGAGATTTAAATTATTTCTCCTATGGTGAGATCAAATTGGCGCTGGGCATTTATGAAACCATGCCTATATTTCGAACTTTTGAATATGAACTTGCATGCCCTCCTGCACCCGGATCAGGCATGATCGCACATCTTCCTCACCATCCACCGTCACGCGACATTCGTAACAATGGCCGATACCGCAATACATTCCGTGATGGGAACCACTGCTCGGGTTTTGTCCCAGGGAAATATAACCATTGGCCCACAGAGCAGCCGCCAGGATTTCTCCTTCAAATACATCCAGCGGCCTGCCGTCAACTGCAATGGTGACGTGTCTACGGCCGACCGTCGATACATCCAATACCGGATGGCTTTTCAAGCGTAAGTCAGGTATCATGGGATGTCTTCTCCTAAGGAAAACTGAAATCATTGCCAAATCGTTCAATAGTAAACGGCGCCAGCATGGCCGACAGTTCTCCGGTCGTTAAATACTGCGCCAGCAGGGACCCAACCCCGGGTCCGACGGCAAATCCATGCCCGGAAAAACCGGCCGCCATGATAAGGCCATCCAGACCGGGAACCGATCCGACGACCTGCATTTCGTCCTCGCAAAAGGCTTCGATACCCGCCCAGGCGCGCAAAACCGGTATGCCTGCCAGTGACGGAAACAGGCCGACGGTCGTGCGGGCGCTTTTCGCCAGGCTTCCCGGCAACAGCCGTGTTTGATAGGTTTGGGTATTTCCGCGGCCGGGCCATCCGCCACCGATGACAAATCCGCCGGAGGGCATCTGTTTCAGACTGATCCCATTGCTCACCCAACCCAAAACCTGATCCAGTTGAGGAGGACGGCGGGCCGTGACCATCATTTGAAGGGCATGTGCCTGGAACGGTAAATTGATGCCGGCCGCGGCCGCGATGGCCTGGCTCCAGTAGCCCGCAGCTAAAATCGCATAGCGACAGGCAAGCTCGCCCGCGACGGTTTTCACAGCGATGAGCCGGTTGTTTTCAACGACAAACCCCTTGGCGGCACAATTCCATTTCAGCCGGACACCTCGGCGTTGCGCCGCCACAACAAATGCATTGACGGTGCGCATCGGATTGGCGTGCCCATCGGTGGGACAATAACTGCCGACCCGCATTTGCGGCGATAGCCCGGGAATCAGTCCATGCAGCTCCGAGTTATGCACCAGCCGGATATCAAGGCCCAGGGCCTGTTCCCGTTTGACCCGGTCGGAAAGCCGGGCTATCTGCTGTTCATCGTCCGTGACGACGGTCATGCCGTCCTGACGATATTCCAAATTCTCATCGAGTTCGGCTTCCAGGTCGGTCCATAATTTAATGGAAAAAATTCCCAGCGGAATTTCAACCGGCACCCGGCCCTGTTGTCGAACCCCGCCGGCACAGGCCTGGGTCGCAGAACCGCCGGTAACCGGACTCCGGCTGTCAACCAGGGTCACTTTCAAGCCGGCTTTGGCCAGATAATAGGCGGTAGAGGAGCCGACGATCCCGGCCCCGATGACGATAACATCGGCTGTTTTCATTAAATTAGAGGTTCAACGGTTTCCAACTTCGCCTTTCAGGCTACGAAGGACAAGCAGGGTTCAGGGTTACTTGGCAGAATCATCATCAGCACCGCGGGTCATCGCCACACTGACCGGTCCGGCGGGTTCATCGAATTGATCGGCACCATTGGCCAAAACCGCCACCGCTACGCCACGCACAGGCGGTCGCGCCTGATAAGGTTCGGTTCCGGACGGCGATTGGCCCTCTGTGTCGAGGATAGACTCGACCGCTTTGGCACAGGTACGGCCCTGGCACAGCCCCATGCCGGCCCGGGTCAGTTTTTTAACCTGATTGACGGTTTGAGCCCCGGAAAGTTTAATGGCCGACTGAATTTGCCCTAAATTGACGCCCTCGCAGCGGCAGATTATCAATTCATTTTCGGGTTTATTGGTAACGTCAAATGATTTCATTAGGTTGAGTGGGTTGATTACGTTGATTGATAATGGTTTATCATTTATGGGTGACCGCAGATGAAACCGCCAACACGCGAATCGCTTGCGCAGATTTCGATATTGGACGCTTATATCTTCGCGACTATATTTTTTAGGATATAGAGGCTTTCACATCCGCGGGTGTCATATCCTTGAGTCCTAATTTATCGGCGGTCAGGCCCTCCACGAAATAATTTTTGCCCAACATGGTGGAAACAAGCCGGATGACGGCCTCTATGTTGGGCGTGGGCACATGCCACAAACGGGCGAAGGATGACCAGGGCGCCAGACCAAACGGCAGATCCTCATTGATGTAGCGCGTATCAATGCAGGAAGGTGCCGGAAATGCCGGGTTGCCGTGAATGGGACTTTGCCTGAGGGTTTCTGACAGTGTTTGTTTGCCCAGCGAGTACTTCGCGTAGAAATTTTCAAACGAATCTTTGAAATCAAGGCCGTCATGGCATCGATATCGATCTGGCCGCCGATAATTTCGGCCAGGGGTTTGCCTTCGAGATTGTCCCGCCACTCCAAGATGCGCCGGCCCTGATTATTGATCTTGTTGATCATGCCCTTTTCATCAATCGCCATCACGCCGCTGTCGATGGAGTCGAGAATAGCGTTCATGTAGTTGTTGTGCAGGCGCAGCTCCTGAGAAGTCTTTTGAATCCGCAGCTGATTTTCAATGGCGTGCGCCGCGGTGATGACCATGCCCAGGGTGTGGGGATGCACCTGATCCGCATTACCCGACATCGCGATGACACCGATCAGTTGGTTGTCCGGATCAAATACGGGCGAGGCGGAGCAGGTATGCCCGTATCCCCGCCGGCAAAAATGCTCGTCGTCGTTAATTTGAACCGGTATCTCCCGCGCCAGGGCCAGGCTGATCACGCTGGTGCCCACGTCTTTTTCGGTCCAGCGATATCCCGGGCAACAATTCCCGAGGGTTAGTTCATCCACGATCGGTTTGTCACCAAGGTCGTGCAGGATATAGCCGTCCCGGTCGGCAATGTTAACGGCAAACCCGGCGCCGGCCACAAACTGGTAGAGTTCTTCCATCTGGGTACTGGCGATTTCAAGAAATTCACGGTTAACCTCAAGCCGCTCGGCCAGCTCCTCGGACGTCAGCCGCTTCTGTCTGGGGTTGCAGGTCTCTTCCGGGTTGATACCGTATTGTTTGCAGCGCTCGTGAGAGGCTTCAATTTCGCGACGAATCGTCTCGGGTTCGGGGATGTTGTACATAGGCATGGTTCAAATTCCTCATCGATTGGGATAACAAGCAGAATGGTAATCATACAGCGGCAAGTCGGCTTTTCAGCTAGGATTGGGCATACCACATCGATGAGTATACTTCAAGTACCAGCAAGTTAAGCGGCAGATAAGGGCACTGCAACAAAGCGGTTTCAAAAAACGTGACCGGAAATTCCAAATAGCAAATTCCAAAATATAGAGGTGTTCCACACGTTGGGACCAAAGACTATCGGCGATCAGTGGGTCAGAATCTTGCTGATAAATTGCGCCGCGCGCTGGGTCTGGGGATTGTCGAAAAACTGGTCGGGTTTGCCGGTTTCAACCAGTTGGCCCTCATCCATAAAAATTACACGATGGGCCACCTGGCGGGCAAAACCCATCTCGTGGGTCACCACGCACATGGTGATGCCCTCTTTGGCCAACTGGACCATGACATCGAGCACTTCCCCGATCATCTCCGGGTCCAGGGCGCTGGTGGGCTCGTCAAAAAGCATGATCTTGGGACTCATGGCCAGCCCCCGGGCAATGGCCACCCGCTGCTGCTGTCCGCCGGACAGCTGGGCCGGATGGGAGTCCACCTTATCTGCCAGGCCGACTCTGCTTAGGGTTTTACGACCTAACCTGTCGGCATCCTTTTTGTTGATCTTGCGAACGTTGATCGGTGCCAGGGTGACGTTTTGCAAAGCCGTCATGTGGGGATAGAGATGAAACTGCTGGAAGACAAAACCGATATCAGCCCTTAATTTGGTCAGGTTGATGCCATAATCGTGCAACGGTGTTTTATCCACGATCAGTTTGCCTTTCTGAAACTTTTCCAGGCGGTTGATGCACCGGATCAAGGTGGATTTGCCCGAGCCGCTCGGGCCGCAGATCACCACCACCTCACCGGCTTCAACCTGCAAATTAATGTCTTTTAAAACATGCAGCTTGCCGAACCATTTGTTGACATCTTCGAATTTAATCATGACGATGACCTATAACCGGACCTCCTGCACAGCCATTCTGCGCTCCAGACTGTTGGACACCCGAATTAAGGGGTAAGAAATTGCGAAATACAGAATACCGACCAGGCTGAAAACCATCAGGCCTTCCGGGACTCTGACCACTGTCATCCAGCCCACCCGCGTCAGCTCAACCACCCCGATAACCGAAACCACTGAAGAGTCTTTAATCAACAGGACATACTGACCGACCAGCGGCGGTAAAATCGTCTGCATGGCCTGCGGTACGATCACGAAGCGCAGTTGTTGAAAGACGGACAGGCCCGAAGCGGTGCCTGCCTCCCACTGGCCTTTGTCCACGGCTTTAATACCTCCGGCCACAATCTCGCAAATAAAAGCCGTGCCCAATATGGTCAGGGCCAGCACGGCCGCCGGAAAGGCATCCAGCTGGATACCCCACTCCGGCAAAATGAAGAAAATGATAAATATTTGAACCACAAAAGGGGTGCCGCGAACTACAAATACATAGGCCCCGATCGGCCAGGTCAGCAGCTTTTTGTTGCTGGCCCGCATCATACCCAGTATAAAACCAAGGATAGTGGCGAAAGTCAAACCCAGCGCGGATATGGCGACGGTCATCCACAATCCCTTGAGAAAAAATGGAAAACTTTCTAACAGTCGCTGGAAATAAAAGGCCATCATGAGTTAATACGCCTCGCGAAATATCAGCTTCTTCTGAGACCAGTCAGCCAGAGTCTTCAGGCAGAAGAAAATGCACAAATAAAAGAAGGCCACTGTGAAAAAGGCTTCGCTTGGCATAAAACGCTCCGAAGTCATCACTTGGCCGCAGCGGGTCAACTCCAGGACAGAAATAAGTGACAGCAGGGCCGAATCTTTAACCAGCACAATGGACTGACCCAGAAGGGGTGGAACCGTCACGCCTAACGCCTGGGGCAGCACGATAAAACGCATTCTTTGAAAATAGCTCAACCCGGAGGAGATCCCCGCTTCGATCTGACCGGTGGAAACAGAAGTAATGCCGGCCCGGACGATCTCAGCAATGTAGGCCCCGCTGTTGAGCATCAACGCCAGGATACCGGTTTGCAGTTCGGGTACCCGAAACCCCAGGGTCGGTAAACCGAAATAAAAAAAGTATATTTGAACCAAAAGCGGAGTGGAACGGATGGATTCAATATAGACAATGGACACGCCGCGCAACAACTTCCAGCGTGAAAGACGGCAGGCACAGGCAATCGTTCCGACAATCAGCGCCAGAAATATGGAAACGATCGAAATCAGGAAGGTGTTTCTCAGCCCTTCAAGAAAGAAGGGCATGTATTCCCAGATGATTCTGAAGTTGAATCCTTCCAGCATTATAAAATCATCTCCTCCTGATTGATTCGCCAAAAGCAGAACGGATGGCTGCAGGATGTTCCCAAGAAGGAACCTGGATCATCTTGCACCAGGTTGGCTGTTTAATTCGATAATTATGGGGAATAGAGGACCAGGCGGTCCCCTATTCCCATCTGATAATCTGCCCTGAAAAATAAGAGGCTTTAAAAACAAATCGCCGCTTTAAGTAATTAATCCGTCAGGGCTTCGAATTACCAACGATCTTCATTGTCCACAAAAAAGTTACAAATCTGAATACGCTGAAATTCAGGACGGATTTATTAGCGATCCTTTTTCCAGTCGGTGGACTCCATCCAGTACTTGATATTCGCGTCGTAGGTTCCGTCGGCGCGAATGCGGGCAAAGAACAGATTGACCCACTGCCACAGGTTTACCGATTCCTGACGGACAGCGAAAGCCAGGGGGTCTTTGCCTTTGCCCAGCCGTTGATCCAGCAAACGGACCGAGTTGGGTGGGAAGTCAGGCAGCGCGGTCAATACGGCTAAATCGTCATTCACACCGGCATCCACGTGTCCGGCCATCAGAGCTTGAATGATCATACGTCCGCTGCCTTTGAAGGTTTTAATCTTGGCCTTGGGCAGATACTGCTTGGCGAGATTCTCGCCCGTGGAGCCCAGTAGTACCCCCACGGTGATTTCAGGGTTGTTGACATCTTCCGGTACCTGGAAGGCTGCACCGGCCTTGGTAAACACGCAGGCCTGGACATAATACCAGGGATCGCAGAAGGTGATCTTTAGCGCCCGTTTAAGGGTCGGGGTCATGTCGGCGGCCAGAATGTCGGCCTTGCCCGAGAGCAGGGCCGGAATCAGGCCGTCCCAGTCAAAATCCAAAATCTTCAGCTCCACCCCCATACGCTTGGCCATTTCCTGCGCAAAATCAACCATCGAACCGGCATGTTTGCCGTTTTTGTCGACAAACGCATATGGATCGGCACCGGATTGCACGGCGACCCTTAATTCTCCCCTTTGGACAATGTCAGCCAGTGTCCCCGCAGAAGCCGTCACCACTATCCCGACTGTCAAAGCCAAAGCCAAAAAAACAACAACTAATCCTTTGATTTTCATGCTTTCCCCCTTTCAAGTTTTGGATTAAAATAAAATCTCCTGCTCTTCTTCGACCACAATTCCCCGTTCGGCCAGTCGATCCATAAACGGCTGATAGGGTATATGGATTGCCGGCGCCAGGATACCCTTTTCAATTATTTCACCCCCGGCGATCATCTGGGCCACGATACTGGCCGTATATCCAACGCCCTTGCTCATGGCCATCAAACCGGTCTCAAGATCGCGTTCGATCAACAAGCGCGAGGTCAGGCGCTGCGCTTTACCTTCCAGCAGCCCTTCAAATACGTTTAGCATGACCACCAGATCTTTTTCGTTCTTCCCGTATTGCAGCCGGGGACCCATTAATTTATCCAGGAACTGAATCGGAGACACCTCGCAAGGCAGGCCGGCAACCGGTTTATCATCCAGAAATCCCAATTGCTTCAGGGGATGCCAGAAGTCACTCCAGCCGGGCCAGCGCAAAGAATAGCGCCCGGTCTCTTTGATGGTTGCCGTTACGCCCAACAAATCCGTAAATAAGACGGCATCGCCGTTGGGGATGGCCTCAAGCTGCCCCAGGCCGGGAAAATCGATGGTATGGGTATGCCGACGGTCGTGCTGGCCGGCCCCGGGGATGTCCACCACCCGGCCGTCGATGATGAGCCGGGCATCCCGGTTGGTGGAGCTCAACACCCCCTCCCAGGTCCAGGATATCTTGTAATTGATCGGGTTGTCGCAGGCCGACTTTTCCGGGAAGCCGCCGCAGTAAGAATTGATGACATGCAGTTCGTCAAAGCGCCGGCCGGCTTCGCCGTATATTATCAAATCGATGCCGGGATCCAGACCGCATTCGGGCATAATGGATATTGCGGCTTGGCGGGCTGGTTCTGCCAGGTCGCTGATCGAATAGCCGTAATTGGTATTGACCACGTCGACACCGGTTTGGATGGCGGCCCGACAAACCTGCGGTGTGTATTGGCGGGGCAGCAGATCAATCGCCGCATCCACACGGCTAAACAGGCCGGTCAGGTTTTGAGGGTCAGCGGCATCGAGAATTTCCGGTTGGACTTTGGACATTCCGGGAGAATCCTTGATAAGATCCAACCCAGCTGGATTTGCATCGGCACAGATAACTTCTTTGACATCTTCGCTTTGAGCCAGGTCGGATATGGCGGCGCGGCCCTGAATTCCACATCCGCCTAATACCAATATTCGCATGCTCATCCCCCCTCCCTGCCAAATAACTAATTATTCAGCTTTTAAAGAACCATTTAGTGCACTTCCGCGGATTAGCCCCCCAGATACGCTTTTTTAACTTCGGGATCTTCGAGCAGATCATGCGATGGGCCTTCCAGCACCAGCCGGCCGTTTTCCAGCACGTAGCCGCGCTGGGCAAACTGCAGGGCCAGACGGGCATTTTGCTCCACCAGCAAAATGGTGGTGCCCTCCTGATTGATTTCCTTTAAAGCGTCAAACATGCTCATCATCAGCAATGGGGCCAATCCCATGGAAGGTTCATCCAGCAGCATGACCTTGCGTCCGCTCATATAAGCCCGGCCCACCGCCAGCATCTGCTGCTCGCCGCCGCTCAAGGTGCCGGATTTCTGGCTCTGACGCTCTTCCAGACGCGGAAATATGGCAAACACCCGATCGACATCCTGGTGGATCTGTTCTTTGTCCTTGCGGGCGAAGGTGGCCAGCTTGAGATTTTCGGTAACGGTTAGATTCTCGAACAGGCGCCGGCCCTCCGGGACATGGGAGATGCCCAGCTGGCTGACAACTTTATCGGGCGAATAGTCCAGCAGGTTATTGTCCGCAAATATCATTTCGGAACCGTCTTCAACCGGCACCAACCGCGATATGGCTTTTAGCGTGGTGCTCTTGCCGGCGCCGTTGGCCCCGATGATGCAGACGATTTCCCCGTCGTCGATCTGAAAGTTCAGCCCGTGCAAGGCCTTGATGTTACCGTAGGATACCCGTAAATCTTTTACCGATAGTAGCATTATTCGACGATCTCCTTGCCCAGATAGGCATCGATTACCTTGGGGTTCTTCTGAATTTCCTCCGGGGTGCCTTCGGCGATTACCTCGCCGAATACCAGGGTCTGAATTCGCTGGCAAAGTTCCATGACCACCCGCATGCGATGCTCGATCAGAAATATGGCAAATCCGAATTCCTGGTGCACCTTGCGAATAATATCCATCATCTGCACCAGCTCCTCGGGATTCATGCCGGCCGTGGGTTCGTCTAGAAACAAAACTTTGGGTTCCATGGCCAGCGCCCGGGCCATCTCCACTCTGCGCTGGGCTCCGTAAGGAAGATTTAAGACAACTTGATCGGCAAACTGCTCAACCTTCATCATTTTGAGAAGTTGATGGGCTTTGGCTTCGCTTGCGGCTTCTTCCCGGTGCCGTTTGGCGGTGCCGAAGAACGCCCCCACCAGTCCATAGGTCAGTTTGGAGTATCTGGCCATTTTGACATGCTCCAGCACCGTCATATGCCGCCACAGAAGCATGTTTTGAAATGTGCGGCCGATTCCCAAAGAAGCGATCTCATGGGGCGAACGCCCGTTTATTTTGCGGTCCTCTAACGATATATTGCCTTCGGTGGGATTGTAAATGCCGGTGATAAGATTAAAAATGGTTGTCTTGCCGGCGCCGTTGGGCCCTATCAGACCCCGGATCTGGCCGGGGTCGATCTCAAGGTCATAGTTGTAAACGGCCCTCAGCCCGCCGAAGTAGTGGGACATTTTGTCAATCTGCAGCAACGCCATGCTTTTTTACCTCAGAGGGAAACTAAGTAGTTTATAACCAGTATTCTGCTTTTAAGTAGGATCCCGAGTTATATAAGAAATGCCTAAAATGTCTAAATTGCCTAAAATGCCTAAAATTAAGGATGTTGATCTACTTTAATTAACAAGAAGGTTTTCCACGTATAATTATCGATTTACCAACAATCGTGCTCCGCAAAGACAAATGGACACCGTGAGTCTTTTACCTTCGACCATCTACTTTCCACCATCTACCAACTCACCTCCGCTATTTATGGTCCACCTTCAAGCCCTTCCCTTTTACCTTTATCCTTTTTCCTTTATCCTTTTCAACTCAATTAACTTATCTACCAATCAACTTAATCGCTCCTCTTCGGTTGGACCAATTTTCTGACGTCAAATTCCTTGAACGCGATCAGGCCGGTCGGACGGAAAATCATTACCAGGATCAGGAGCAGGGGAATAATAATCCATTTCCATTGCTCCAGCGGCCGCAGCATTTCACCGAGCAAACTGATGCTGCAGGCACCGACGATGGACCCGTAGACGGAGTTTAGACCGCCGAAATATACCATTGCCAGAACCTCGGCCAGCTTCTGAATGCCGAAGGTCCCCGGGTTCACGTAACGCAGGACATGGGCAAATAAGCCGCCGGCCACACCGGCCCAGAAGGCCGCAAACAAAAACGCCGTAATTTTGGTTTGGCGAGTGTTGACGGTCATGGCATCGGCAGCCATTTCGTTGTCGCGCACGGCATTTAAAGCCTTGCCCAGGGTTGACCGCACAAAGTTATTAATGATCCAGATGCCGAGTACAACGGTTGCAAAGACCACTGGAAGATTGGCCCAGCCGGGCTGGCTGCCCAATCCGCGGGGCCCGCCTACAAACTCCAAATTCTCGATCAGGCTTTTCACGATAAACATAAAGGCCAGTGAAATAATAGCCAGGTAATCTCCCCGTGTTCTGAACGAAGGTATGGCGACCGCCAAGGCGCCTATTGCAGCAACTATCCCGCCGAAAATTAAAGCAATTGGAAAAAAGAATGGACCGAGCCAGTGAGGAAGCAGGGCAGCTCCGAAAAGTTTATCATCGGCAAACAGGCCGACGGTAAAAACCGACGAACCATAAGCCCCCAGGGCCATAAACCCCGGGTGCGAACATGAAAATTCGCCCATGTAGCCGTTGATCAGGTTCAGGCTCAAGGTCAGCAACACAGCGATCAACGTATACCTGAGAACTTCGGCTCGATAAAGGGTCATGTTCGACCACCAGTGTAAAATTGTGTACAGCAGGCCAAGATGAATGAGAGCCGAGAGTACTAAAGGATAATCGAGAAGTTTGGCCGCTATCCGGTTCACGCGCGCTGCACTCAAACGGGCAATCACCGTGATTGGCAATAGATATATCAAGACTAAATAAATTACGGCACTGTGCATCAAGGCCGGCTTTTTGAGCATGATAACAAAGCCGAAAAGCATCGGCGCCTTGCGCAAGCCCAGCGTGCGGGCAAAGGGCGTTCCGATAAAATGTTCCAGCGCCACCGCGGCCAGCGCCCCCAGCAGCCAGCTGAGCAGGGGGATCGGCGCAACGAACTCCCGCACACGACTCAATTTCGATTTGCTGATTGCTAACAACCCCTCACTTGTAGCTTCCATGTTTCATCCCAGTAGATCATTTATCTATGTTATTATCCGATAGTGGTGCACCTAAAACTCAGATGACAGTAGTCAGAAAACAGATGTCAGAAAACAGACGACAGATGACAGAGAACTGAATTTTGGAGTCGGAAAGTGGAAGCCGGAAATTGTCCGGCAACCTCAAATTGTTATTTGTCATTATTCATTCCAAACATTCGTCATTCGTCAATCGACAATCGACAATCGACATTCCCTAGAGCCTAAGCTTCGCGCTGTATGGTTCGCCGAAAAAACCGTGGGGCCGAAAAACCAGGATCAGTAAAATGATCGAGTAGGCGATCAGATCCCGAAATGTTGATGGGAAAATCATGGGTACAAACATTTCAATAAAACCCAGTAAAAATCCCGCCAAGGTGGCGCCGACCACCGAGCCCCGGCCGCCTAAAATCGCGGCCACAAATGCCTTCCAGCCGATCAGGATCCCCATGTAGGGATCCAAAACCGGATAGGCGACGCCAAACAGGATACCGGCCGCTGCCGCCAATCCTGATCCGATGGCAAAGGTCAGCGCAGCAATTCTGTTTAGCGGTACGCCCATTAACGGAACGACCACATAGTCAAACGCCATGGCCCGCATCGCCATCCCCCAGCGGGTGTGCCGGATGAACTGGTGCAGCAAAATCGATAATGTTATGGATACCATCACGATCATAATCTTTTTATTGGTCACCACCACCCCGCCCAGGTGATAGGTGGAGGTTTCGATCAACGAAGGAAAGCTGACTCTTTGAGCTCCGAGCAAAATCAGATTACCGGTTTCTAAAATGATACCGATCATCAGGCCGGTGATGGCGGCTGATGCTCTGGGCGCATCGCGCAGGGGGCGGTAACCGACACGTTCGACAAACATACCCACAAAGGATGTCAGGAACATGGAGATTAAAATGGTTAAAACCAGAATCAACCAGCCGGGCAGGGCAAATGCCCCCATGGAGGTCAGCGCCACCAGGGCCGTGGCAACACCGAAACCGATATAAGCGCCGACCATAAAAATATCCCCATGCGCAAAGTTAAAGAGCATCAAAATGCTGTACACCATGGAATACCCCAGCGCGATGAGTGCGTAGAAACTTCCCCACTGCAATGCATTGACCAGGTTTTGTAAAAATACCATCAGGATTCTCCTTCGGCCTTCTCGGGTATTATCGCTTATCGGATCTTTTTAACGACATCATGTCTGAAACTGAAGGTTTTCCGCCGAAGGCGGATCAGGTTTCAGGTATCAACAACAAAACGTGCCAAATACCTTCCAGCCCTGCACGTGATAACTGCAAAATTAGCTTTAGGGTATCCTGAAACCGGAAATTTTAATTTAGCCGGATTGGTTCTTAAATCTCGCTCCTGGCGGATTAAACGCGCAAATTTCGGTATTGTCCGATTTTTGATCGCTCAATTTTGATTTAAAGAAGCGGGCTCAGGGCGAAAGGCCCTGGCCCGTCTTCAGTATGGTTCATTCTAATCTTCAGGTGGGGTTAACCGGTTAACGGTTCAAGCGTATTATGTGCGGGAGTTCAAAGCGAGAAGGAATACGCAAACCTTTAAGCTCTGAACCCCGCAGCCGTTGAACCGATTAGCGGTTGGTGTCCATCTTAGGGACAGACGGATTTATAAAATTCAAACTCACCGGCATCGCTGATGCGAACGATAACGGCACACTTAATCGGATCGCCATCCTCGGTAAAAGTCATCTTACCGGTGATTCCGTCAAAGTTTTTGATCTTGGCCAGGGCGTCGCGCACCGCCTGGCGATCCTCTTCTAAATCGCCGGTCAACTTACCGGTCCCTTCAATGGCTGCTTGAACGAGGCGTATGGAATCCCAGGTCAGTGCCGCCACGTCATCCGGCACATAGCCGTACTTTTTCTGATAGCGATCAATAAATTCCTTGGTCGCGCCTTTGGCGCCCGCCGCCGCATAATGGGTGCTGAAAAACAGACCGTAGCAGTCCTTGCCGCAGAGCTTGACGGTTTCGGCCGACCCCCAGCTGTCGCTGCCCACAATCGGTTTATTCCAACCCAGCTGATGGGCCTGCTGCACAATTAAGGCTACCTCATTATAGTACTGCGGGGTGAATAGCACATCAGCTCCGGAATTGATAATTTTTGTCAACTGTGAACTGAAATCGGTGTCTTTGGTGGTAAAACTTTCAAAGGCCACCACGGAACCGGGACCATTGACCTTTTCCCAGGCTTCCTTGAAGAATTCAGCCAGCCCCTTGGGATAGTCGCTGGCGACGTCGTAGAGAACGGCGGCTTTTTTAAAGCCGAACTCGTCTTTCATAAAATTGGCAACCACCGGCCCCTGAAACGGATCCAGGAAACAGCCGCGAAAGACAAAAGGACGGTCTTTGGTGGTGTCGGGGTTGGTGGACCAGGGGCTGATCATGGGCGTACCCAATTCATTGGCCTTGCCGCCGGCGGGAATCGCCTGCTTCGAGGACTGGGGGCCGATAATGGCCAGAACATCTTCCTCGGTAATCAGCTTGGTAACAGCCTTCACGGCCGATTCGGCTTTGGACTCATTGTCTTCAATTATCAGCTCAACCTTGTACTTTTTGCCACCGACGTCAATACCGCCGGCCGCATTAACGTCTTCCAACCACATCTGGGCCGCATATTTGGTGCCCTCCCCCACCTTCGGGATGTCACCGGTCAACGGCGCGTTGATGCCGATTCGGATGGATTCAGGCGCAGCAAAACAAACCCCCAGGCCTGCCACGAAAAAAGAAATGATTGCTACCACCAATGCTTTGCTTTTCATAATAAGCCTCCTTTTTAAAACCTCACATTAGAGTGTTTCGGACTCATTCACCAACGGCAGAGAATCCGTAAAAGTGATAGGGTGCATATCACATGAATGAAAGATTTTCAAGGTCATAGTCCCAGGCCAGCAGTTGACGTCTTTACGGCTTCTATGTCAATCGCACCTGGTCAATCGCACCTGGAAAAAACGAATAAGATAATAAATCTCCAAATTTCAAGCACCAAACTCCAAATAAATCTCAAATCTCAATATTGAATGACCTAAACACTATTGCCCGCTTTTTTTCGCATGGCCTCGAGACACAAGCTCTGTCGGCAATATTATTAGGGGTAGAAAATTATACATATCATTGTTGTTTGGAATTTTGAATTTAGAGTATTAATCGTGATTTTTTTGCATGTTATGTAAAGATTTTTTTATCACGAAAGCACGAAAGTTGGAAATCACGAAAATCTTCTTAGCCTTATTTCGTGCTTTCGTCATTTCGTGCTTTCGTGATTGATCTTTTTTGAAACTTGGCTAAACAAAAATTCTTTGTAGTTTTTTTGATGATATCATAAGAAATTAATTTAATTATTGACAGAATCACCAATATTTTTTAGAGCTCAATCATATTAGATTAACCTGGAACCCAGTCCCGTTCAGTTTAAGATTCATTGGGCTTGAAGCTTTGTTGGCTTATGAATATAGACAAAATAAATCTCTCCATTATCAAGCATCTGCGCAATGGCCGCAAACCCTATAAAAAAATCGCGGACGAGCTGTCTCTTTCCGAAAACACGGTACGTTCCCGGGTCAAGAAACTGATTGACGATGGTGTTCTGGAGATCACCGGGCTTGTCGATGCCGAAGCCGTTTCCGAGCATCGTGTCGTCATCGTGGGCGTCAAACTGGCGACCATGGAACTCGTTAAAAAAGGTGAAGAATTCAGCCTGCTTAAAGGTGTTATCAACGTCAATGTCGTCACCGGTCGCTTCGATCTGATACTGGTCGTTCTGTTAAAGCCGGGATTCGGCCTGCTTGAATTTTACACCAAAGAAGTATCCAAATTATCAGAAGTCCAATCTGTAGAAACCTTTGTGGTCTACAAAAGCTACAATCTGAAAGTGCCCTATATTTTGGAATAACAATAATCATTCTGCATAAACAAGCAACTTACAATAGCAAAAGGAGGAGAGATAATGAAGGAGATCAACGAGCTCAATTTTCCCGATGATGTCCGGTATGCCGAAAGTCATGAGTGGGCCAGACCGCAGGGCGATACCGTCAAGGTGGGGATCAGCGACTATGCCCAGGATCAGCTGGGAGACATTGTTTTTGTGGAAATGCCCGAAGCCGGTGAAACTTTTGAAAAAGGTGCCGAATTCGGAACGGTGGAATCGGTCAAGGCGGTCTCAGAGTTATATATGCCGGTCGGTGGTGAAGTTGTGGCCGTCAACACCTCTCTGGATGACTCACCCGAAATGGTCAACAATACACCATATACCGATGGGTGGATGATCGAAGTTAAACCGGATGATCCGGCACAACTGGACAGCCTGCTGACCAAAGACGCTTATCTTAAATCGTTGCAAGGATAGTTGCCCATGCGATATTTACCACACACACCGGAAGATATTTCTGAGATGCTGTCGGCGGCCGGGGCCGGTTCCCTTGAGGACCTGTTTTCAACGGTTCCGGATGATTGTCGCCGCAAAGGGGACTTAAACCTGCCCCGGCGCCTGAGCGAATGGGAGTTAAACAGCCACATCGACACCCTCGCCGGCACCATGGCGGTGTCGCCGGAGTACAGGGTTTTTATGGGCGCCGGCAGTTACGAGCATCACATTCCGGCGGCTGTCTCCCATCTGCTGAGCCGCTCGGAGTTTGTTACCTCCTACACGCCCTATCAACCTGAGATAAGCCAGGGAACGCTGCAGGCAATTTTTGAATACCAGACGCTTACCGCCCGGCTGCTCGGGATGGAAGTCGCCAATGCCTCGCAATATGACGGTGCCTCCGCGCTGGCCGAGGCCGCGCTCATGGCGGTGCGAATTACCCGCAAAAAGAAGGTGGCGGTATCGCGCCTGATCCATCCCCACTACCGCAAGGTCCTGGAAACTTATCTGAGGCCCACCGATTATGAAATTGTAGAATTACCCTATCTGCCGGACGGAACCACTGATCCGACTCAACTGGAAGGGGCCGAGGACCTGGCCGCGGTTGCCGTCCAGTCACCCAATTTTTTCGGCTGCATTGAAAACCTCCAGGCCATCAGCGCTAAGGTCCGGGATCAAAACACACTGGTCATTGCCTGTTTTACGGAGCCGCTGGCTTACGGGCTGCTGAAGAATCCCGGCAGCCAGGGTGCGGATATCGCCTGCGGCGAAGGCCAGAGCCTGGGGATTCCGCGATCCTTTGGCGGGCCGGCCCTGGGAATGTTTGCCACCAAAATGAAATATGTCCGCAACATGCCGGGACGGCTGGTGGGGCAGACCACGGATGTGGACGGACGGCGGGGATTCGTGTTAACCCTGGCCACGCGCGAACAACACATCCGCCGGGAAAAAGCCACCTCCAACATTTGCACCAATCACAGCCTGTGTGCCCTGGCATCCGCCATGTACATGGCAACCCTGGGCGCTACCGGTATTCAGGCACTTGCCCGGTTAAATTATGACAAATGCGAATACCTGAAGGGTGAGTTGCGCAGGGCCGGATTCGGTATACCGTTTGAGCAACCGACCTTCAATGAATTCGTGGTTGAATTCCCGGAGGGTTTTGTCAACACTTACGACCGCCTGGTTAAAGAAAAAATCATCCCGGGTCTGCCGCTGGAATGTCACTACCGGGAACTGAAAAACCACTACCTGCTGTGCGTAACCGAAATAATCAGCAAGCAGGATATGGATGAGTTGGTCAACTCAATTAAGCAGAAATGCTGATTAGCCGGTTATTTTATTTGCTCTGCTAATTGCGAGACGTTTGTTATGTTGACCAAAAATTCGAAACCCGAATATCGAAATCCGAAATAACTCTTAAAATCAAATGACCGAAATTCAAAATACTAAGAGCCTGATCCGCATAATCAGGGAAAAATCAGGTAGGGCCGTTTAAAACATTTGAAAATTGGAATTTTGATATTGTTTCGAGTTTCGCATTTAGTGCTTAGAATTTCCGGTCTATACCGGTAGAGGGAGAATTAACCATGAAAGAATATCCAGGAACCACAGGCCTGATATTTAATGAACCGCTGCTCTGGGAAAAGGGCAAAAAAGGGCGGTTGGGGTTTTCCGCCCCTCCCAGGGATGTTGCATCGTCGGATCTGGCCGAAGAGTTTCGTGGTGATGGACCTGATTTTCCGGATCTCAGTGAGGTGGATGTCATCCGTCACTATACCCGCCTTTCCCAGTGGAATTTTTCAGTGGACAGCGGCATGTACCCGCTGGGCTCATGCACCATGAAGTATAATCCCAAAACCAATGAAAGACAGGCTGCCCGGCCGGGTTTTGCCGCGGCGCACCCCATGCTGCCGCCGAATCTTTCCCAGGGCATCCTCAAATTGATGTATGATCTTGAACAATTCCTGGTGGAAATTACCGGCATGGATGCCGCTTCTCTCCAGCCGGCAGCCGGAGCCCATGGCGAACTTACCGGCATGCTTCTCTTTTATGCCTACCACCGGAGCAAAGGCGCGCCGCGATCGAAAATTATCGTCCCGGACACGGCCCACGGCACCAATCCGGCCAGTGCCGCCCTGTGCGGTTACAAACCGGTACCCGTAAAATCCAACACAGACGGAATCCTGGCCCCGGAAGATGTCGCCAGGTTAATGGACGCAGAAACCGCCGGCATCATGGTAACCAACCCCAACACCCTGGGACTGTTTGAAGAAAACATCAAAGCGATCGCTGATATCGTTCATGCCAAAGGCGGCCTGGTGTACGGTGACGGGGCCAATATGAATGCGGTTATGGGAATTGTAGATATGGGTGGAATCGGCATTGATGTCTTGCATTTAAACCTGCACAAAACGTTTTCAACGCCCCACGGCGGCGGCGGACCGGGTTCCGGACCGGTGTGCGTGCTGAAACATCTGGCACCTTTTCTGCCGGTACCCAGAGTCACTGAAAAAAACGGGCAGTATCTGCTGAATGAAGATTTCCCGGACACCATCGGCCGCCTGCACGGCTTTAACGGCAACGTCGGCGTTCTGATACGGGCCTATAGCTACATATTGAGCATGGGTGGGGAATACCTGAAAAAAGCCAGCCAGTTGGCCGTATTAAATGCCAACTACATCAAGGAGAAGTTAAAGGGAACGTTTCATCTGGCCTACGACCGCCCTTGCATGCACGAATGTGTCTTCTCCGATCAATTGCAGCAGGCGCATAAAGTAACCACCCTGGACATAGTTAAACGGCTGATGGACTATGGGTTTCATCCGCCCACCATTTACTTTCCGCTGGTGGTGCCCGGCGCCATCATGATCGAGCCCACGGAGACGGAATCCAAGGAAGATATCGATCTTTTCATCGATTCCCTCAAAGCCATTGCCAGGGAAGCTGAGGAAAACCCGGATCTATTGCACCAGGCACCCACAAACTGCCGCAGAAGGAGGCTTGATGAAACAACGGCGGCACGCAAACCCTGTTTGACGGGATAACCAAGTCAGTTGTCTGTGGTGTGTTGTCTGTTGCAATCCCGAGTTGGAAGCATTAATTTCCAGGGTAGAGAAATCCACAGCTAAAAGCCATGATTGCTGCCAACAAATATACAGAAATATAATATGCGTGCTAAAGACAACTAACAACATACAACTGACAACTGACAACAAGCTTTGTTACTTGTTAGACCTGGGCCTGATTGACTACCAGGAGGCCTGGGCCCTGCAGCAAAACCTTGTCGCCGCCCGGGTCGCAAAAACGATCAACCATGATATCATGCTTTTTCTGCAGCATCCGGCAGTGTTCACCCTCGGTCGCAGGGGAGGGCTGGACAATCTTCTGGTCTCAGAGGCTTTTCTGCAAGACGCCGGCGTGCCGGTCCTTCAGGTCGAACGCGGGGGATTCATCACATACCATGGTCCGGGCCAGATCGTGGTCTATCCGATCATGAATCTGCACGCCAGAAGAATCGGCGTAAAAGATTTTGTGGCGGCCATGGAAGAAGCCATGCTTCAAACAGCCGGCAACTGGGATATCACAGCCGAGCGCAATACCATGAATAGCGGTATCTGGGCCGGCGGCCGGAAAATGGGCAGCATCGGGATCGCCCTGCGCAAAGGCGTCAGTTTTCATGGACTGGCTCTCAATGTCAACCTTGACCTGACACCGTTTTCCTGGATCCAGCCCTGTGGCTTGCAAGGCGTCGGCATGACATCCATGCAAAAGGAATCGGGCCAAAAACTGCCTATGGATGAGGTCATGAGTGTCTTAAAAGATCAGCTTGCGGCAGCGCTGGGGATATCTTTTGAAAATTACGAGATATCAGCGCTCAAAAGTCGGTTGAAGTTTTGATTTTATCTTTTTAATATTTAGTTGGCCACGAATTGACACGAATACACACGAATAACTTTAGTGATCAAAAGCAGAACCGCTGGTAAGAAAGAATTGGAATGCCGACAAGTTGTAAACAATTGCAAGACTTCTTTATTTCGTGAAAATTCGTGCTAATTCGTGGCTTTTTTCAATATTATAAACGCTTACCGTTGAGTAAATAGAGTCGATCATAGTGATTAAAAAATCAACCTCCTCAGTACTCGTTCAAAAACCCAAATGGCTGCGGCGCCGGTTGCCCACCGGTTCCGCCTATCAAAAAGTCAAAGGGATGATCAGTGAGGACCGGCTGCACACCGTCTGCCAGGAGGCCAAGTGTCCCAATATGTGGGAGTGTTTCTCGCAAAAGACGGCAACCTTTCTGATCATGGGCTCGCGCTGCACCCGCAATTGCCGATTCTGCTCGGTGCTCCCGGGGCCCCTGGAACCGCCGGACCCTGGTGAACCCGACCGGGTTGCCGATATGGCGCACCAGATGGGTTTAAAATACGTGGTGGTCACATCGGTTACCCGAGACGACATACCCGACGGCGGGGCGTCCCTTTTTGCGCGAACGATCAAGGAAATCCGCCGCAGGATGGCGGATGCCTGCGTGGAAGTGTTAATCCCGGATTTTCAGGGGAGCAAAGCTGCACTTCACACTGTTTTAAGGGCCCGCCCGGATGTGTTAAATCACAATATCGAAACCGTGCCGCGCCTCTACCCGCGGGTCCGTCCCCAGGCAGAATATCAGCGCTCGCTGGATATCCTTCAATGGGCGCACGAATTTGATTCAGCGCTGCCGACCAAGTCCGGACTGATGCTTGGTCTGGGAGAAGAAGAAACTGAGGTCGAGCATACACTCCAGGATCTTCAAAAAGCAGGTTGCCGCATCCTGACCCTGGGCCAATATTTGCAGCCCTCAAAAGATCATCTGCCTGTCGAGCGTTTTATCTCCCCGGAAGAATTCGAAACCTGGCAAAAAAAGGCCGTTAAAATCGGTTTCGCGGAGGTCGCCAGCGGGCCCTTCGTACGCAGTTCGTACCACGCCAAGGAATTGTATCAAGAAATCAAAGTGTAATTGGTTGCGGGTGACGAGTTGCGGATTGAGTCAGCTTGAAGTTTAAGCATTTATGCGACGCTGCAAACATCCATGTAGAACAAATACTAAATTTCAAATCACAAGCATCAAATTACAAATAAATCTCAAATCCCAATAGTTAATGACCAAAACTTTCTCCTTAAATCTCTAAGTTAATTCTTTTCTTGTAAAATTGATGAGTTAATCTAGACCGAATTCATAGGCCTGTTGAATTGATAAGGAAGAACCTTACGGTACTGGACCCGGGGCATTGAAAGGATATTCATTCCTAAAGATCTGTATAAAGTTTGGTATTTTAAATTTTGGTTATTGGGATTTGTTTGTTATTTGCGATTTGAGATTTGTAATTTTTTTCACTACAGAGTAAACTAGTAAACATAAAATAGGAGAAAAGATGAGGTAACGCCTTGGAGAGACATCTGACTTGGGCTGAAATTGACCTGAACGCTTACGCCCACAACATCAGAGAATTAAGACGCGTCACGCAACCTGCTGCCCGCCTGATGGCAGTGGTTAAAGCCAACGGCTATGGTCACGGGGCCGCTGAGGTGGCCCGCACTGCGCTGCGAAACGGCGCTGATTGTTTAGGAGTGGCCCGGCTGCATGAAGCGGTTGAACTTAGAAAGGCCGGTCTTGACGCACCGATTCTGATTTTCGGCTACAGCCCGCCCGGTTCAGCCCCGACCTTAATTGACTGCGACCTATCTCAAACCGTTTACTCTCCCACGACCGCCGCAGCATTATCCGGGCAAGCCGTGCGCCAGGGAAAAAAAATTAAAATTCACATCAAAATCGACAGCGGCATGGGCAGACTCGGCCTGCTGCTGGATCAGGCGGCCGGCGGAAACTCCTATAACATCCCGGCCGTCAAAACCGTCAGAGAGGTCGAAACCATCAGCCGTTTGGCTAATCTTGAAGTTGAAGGTATTTTTACCCACTTTGCCACCTCCGACAGTGCCGACAAATCTTATGCCAACAGTCAGCTGAAACGATTCATGGGTTTTCTTGACCTGCTTGATCGAGCGGGTTTGAGGCCTCCCGTCAGACATGCCGCCAACAGCGGGGCGGTGATCGACATGCCGGACGCCCATCTGGATATGGTCAGACCGGGCATTGCCACCTATGGTCTGTATCCATCCGATGAAGTCAAAAAAGACCATGTTGCACTGCAGCCGGTTATGACGTTAAAAAGCAGGATCATTCATCTAAAAAAAGTAGCGGCCGGTTTTCACATCAGCTACGGCATTACCTACCGGACTAAAAAGCCCACCACCATCGCCACCGTGCCTGTCGGATATGCCGATGGCTACAATCGCCTGCTCTCCTCCCGCGGTCACATGTTGCTCCACGGGCATAGGGTGCCCATTGTCGGCCGGGTATGTATGGATCTGACCATGCTGGATGTGGGCGGGTTGAAAGATGTAAAAATTGAAGACGAAGTAGTCGTTTTCGGGCAGCAGGGTGACGGATCGGT
>Ga0210064_1000088_pt1 | contig 41656 bp, 33 predicted proteins | sample Muzzi_CordC_D2_FD_185531 | JGI IMG/M metagenome (GOLD analysis project Ga0210064, IMG submission 185531) | Wetland microbial communities from San Francisco Bay, California, USA, that impact long-term carbon sequestration - Muzzi_CordC_D2 (SPAdes) | ecosystem: Environmental > Aquatic > Marine >... | reverse complement strand
TCCGGGGCACGGAGCGGCTGCAAGACTCCGAACGAGAGCCCCGATCGGTGTTTGGTGCAGGCCGAGAGCCTGGAACCCGCAAGCGGAAACGAAAGTCGGAGACGAAGGAGGAGGGACGCGCTCAAGCGCGAACGTCACCCAGGAGGGCGGGCGTCAGGGGACGTCATTGCCTGTTGACAACGGGGAGCCTGATAGGTGTTGGGCGGCGGATTGAGGCCCTTTCAAGAGACGTTGAAAAAGACAACGCTTGCGGCGAAGAGAGTAAAGCCTGAAACGACTAGCAGGGACCGGATGCTGTGGAACCTCTCCCAGCGATCGCGAAGGAGAGTCCATTCCGGAGGTGGGGCATCGGGCTGCCAGCTCTGCACCCTTCTATTGATGGGGACGTTCACGAGGACCGTGACAAACATATCGCCCATGCACAGTAACAGCCCGGCAAGTGAGAGGGCGAAAGCAGCTGGAACTGCGCGCACTAGAAACACTCCGAGTGCGAGGAAGATGAGTGACGCGCTCCCGAGGATCGGCATGACCCGCGCTACAACTCGATCCCTCCCTTTGTGAACTTCGATGAACAGGGCACCGGATCGGGTATCGCGTAATGGTCCCTCCGCGAGCCATGTGCCGAAGTGGACGCCCATGCTGAGAGCGGTGAGAAGGAGAGCAACGAACTGGACGATCTTGAGCATAGCGACTCTCTAGCGGTGACAGATGCCGTGCTTCCGATACCGCCGCCCAGCTACTATTCGACGACCGGGCCGGATGCCCGGGTTGGCCGGATAATACACCAGCTCTTCTTCGGGCTGCTCCGAAGAGTGACGCGATCGCGCGTAATTGCCCCACTCTGCATCTTATGCGGCGTCGTCTTGCGCGGCGTCGCCTCACGCGGCGGCCGGATGGCATGAGGACGGATGAGATGCGGGTTCGGCCGGGATGCGACCGGGTGATCCGCGCTGGGGCGTGACGCTGGAACGCAAAGCGGGAATCGAGTCGGCTGTCTCCCCGTCAAAGCCCCCGATCACGGCACGCAATCACAGCGCCCGATCGCGGCACCCGGTCACCGTGCTCTCAGTCCACGGCGCGCAGCAGTAGCGGCGGGGCGCCCGGACCCGCGGAGCGGCCCTCGATCCGCACGCCCCGTTCTTCGAGGGAGGGGCGGAGCGCTCGCCACACCGCCGGGATCCGGTAGTGGGGAATGCGCGGCAGCATGTGATGGATGATGTGGCGGTCGTGGCCGCGGAACAGCAGTCCGCTCAGCGGAAACAGCGTCACCCGGGTGTCGCGGTAGCGGCCGCGCTCGTTCGCCGGGTGGTGGGGGAACCAGGCGAACAGGAACATGATGATCAGGATCCCGATGCGCGACGGCAGGTAGTAGAGGAAGAGGACCTCTGGGAACCAGCCCGCCAGGCTCAAAGCCACCATCGCGGCGAGCTGGACGGCTCCGAAGCGACGGGTGGCGACCAGCTCCGCATTCACCTCGCCCTCCTTCACCCCCAGGCGGTCCTTCTCGCTGTCCGGAAGCGAATCCTGAAAACCACTCCGCCAGCCCGCGATCGCGATGTAGAGCTGGCCGAAGCTGACCTTCAGCAGCTTCCGGGGCAGCAGCCATGCGGAACCGCTGAGGTAGTGGTCGGGGTCGCGCGCGGGATCGTTCGTGTAGGCGTGGTGCCGCATGTGCGACAACTGATGCGCGCGGTACGAGAACCCCAACGGGATCGAGCTGAGCCGCCCCACCCAGTCGTTCAACCAGCGCAGCTTCCAATGCCGCCCCTGGATGTTGTTGTGGGTCGCCTCGTGGAGCGGCATGTAGAGCGCGTAGGCCAGCACGCCGTTGCACGACATCGCGAGCCAGTACGGCACGAAACCCTGCACCGCGAGCGCGCTCACGAGCGCCCAGGCGCCGACTCCCCAGAGCGCTTCGAAGACGATTCGCCACTCGAGGCGGCCCGTGTGCGGTGCCGCGACCGAGCGCTCGAACCGCATCCGTTCGCGCGCCGCGTCGTCGCTGCGCGGTACGAAGCCGGCGCCCGAGGGCGATCTCTCGTCAACCGTCATCGTCGACCTCCCCGGCTTCCGGCACCGACGTCGCGCGCACGGGCGAACTCGCCCGCAATTCGCCCGCTAATGGATGCCGATCAACTCGATCTCGAACGTGAGCGTCTCGTTCGGCGGCACGTTGGGCGGCGAGCCCTTGACTCCGTACGCCGTCTCGGGCGGGCAGGTGATCCGCGCCTCTTCGCCGACGTGCAGCAGCGGCAACGCCTCCTGCCAACACGGAACCACCTTCTGCATCGGGAACGCCGCGGGCTGACCGCGCTTGCGGCTGCTGTCGAACACCGTCCCGTCCTCGAGCGTTCCGTGGTAGTGCACCACTACGCGATCCTTCTTCCCCGGAGAGGCGCCGTCGGTCTTGTTGTAGCGGCGGATCTGGATGCCGTTGGGCGCCGGCACGCGAACGAACCGACGTACCGGAGTCGTCCGGATATTCGCGGCATCACCATCCGCGGGAGCGTCGTGCGAAACGACGAGCAGCGCGGAGCACAGTGCGAGTGACGTGGCGAACAGCGACGCGCGAAGCATGAAGGACCTCCACGACCGCGACCGCACGTCGACTCCGCGCTGCGGCCGGGCCGGAAACGGTAGCGAAACCTCGTCGAGTAGCGACGCCGGCGGAAGTCGCCCGCCCGCCCCCGAAGCAATATGCTGCGAGCAGCCCCGCCGGCTCGGCGCCGGACCACCACGCCGGTGGCCGGGGCGAGCCCCGAAGAGGACGATCGCGCGTGAAGATCTACACGACGGCACCCCTCGAAGATCCGCGGGACGCCCGCACGAACTTCCGCGAGCTCGAGGAGATCGGCTACGACGGCGCCTTCAGCTTCGAGGCCAAGCACGATCCCTTCCTGCCGCTCGTACTCGCGGCCGAGAACACCGAGCGGCTGCGACTCGGCACCGCGGTCGCGATCGCCTTCGCCCGCAACCCGATGAACCTCGCCAACCTCGCCCACGGCCTCCAGACCATCAGCGAGGGGCGTTTCGTGCTGGGGCTCGGCTCGCAGGTGCGGCCCCACATCCTGAACCGCTTCGGCATGCCGTGGTCGAAGCCGGCCGCACGGATGCGTGAGATGGTGCTCGCGATCCGAGCGATCTTCGACTGCTGGGAGGGCAAGGCGGAGCTCGACTTCCGCGGCGAGTTCTACCGCCACACCCTGATGATCCCCGCTTTCGATCCCGGTCCGAACGAATTCGGGCCGCCGCCGATCTTCATGGGCGGCTTCGGGCCGCGGATGACGGAGGCGGCGGGGGAAGTCGCCGACGGCTTCATCGCGCACCCGTTCAGCAGCCGGAAGTCGCTGCTCGACAACACCCTGCCCGCGATCGAGCGCGGGCTGGCCCGGTCGGGCCGCGCGCGCGACGACTTCGAGATCGTCTGCGCGACGCTCGTCGTCACCGCCGACGGTGAAGCGGAGTTCGAGCGTGTGAAGCTCGCGGCGCGCAAGCAGCTCGCGTTCTACGGCTCGACCCCCGCCTACCGGCCGACGCTCGAGGTTCACGGCTGGGGCGAGCTCCACCGCGAGCTGAACCGCCTGTCGAAGCAAGGCCGCTGGGACGACATGACGGGCCTGATCGACGACGACGTGCTGGAGACCATCGCGGTCGTGGGCCCGCGCAACGAAATCGCCGCGAAGCTCCGGCAGCGCCTCGACGGCATCGCCGAGGGCGCGAGTCTCACCCACAACCGCGCGCCCGATCCGTCCCAGTGGGCGGACGTCGTCGCCGAGCTTCGGCGCGCACGCGAATAGGCGGCGCGCGACGCCGCAGGCGCACGCCGAGTCGACCCGCGCGCTTCAATCGCAGCCATCCCCCTCGAATCCGGCCGCCCACGCGATCGCACCTTCGAGAAGGTTCCGGTACTCCGGCATCGCGTAGGTTTCGGGCGCGTGTCCGAGCGCGCTGTAGATCGCGCGTCCCCGCAGGACGCAGTGCTGCCACACGACGGGATGCTCCGCTCCCATCGCGAGGTCGGCCTCGCCGATGCCGAGCAGCGCATAGAAGCCGCTCACACGCGGCGAGTAGCTGCGCTCGTCGACGCCGACGAGCACCGTCGAGCCGGCCGCGCGCGGGTTGCGATCGAACGAGTACCACTCTTCGGTGTAGGACCACGAAGCCGGCAGCTTGCGGGTCGCGGGCTGGTCCGTGGCAGCGACCCGGACCGTCGCGCGCTGGAACTGCGGACCGAGCGGGTGGCCGATGAACTGCGCGCCGATCAAATGCTCGACGTACCATGGCCACTGGTATTCGAAATCCCCCCCGGCGCCGTGGATTCCGACGAAGCCGCCGCCCGCCTCGATCCAGCTCCGAAACGCCGCGCGCTGCGCCGGCGTGAGCAGGTCGCCGCTGGTGTTGTGCCAGATCGCCGCCGCGAATCGCGGCAGGATCTCGGGCGCGAAGACCGCGGCGTTCTCGGTGTGGAAGACCCGCCAGCCTCGCCGCTCCGCGATCTGCCGGATCGCGTCGAGCCCCGCCGGGATCGCCGCCTCGTGGCGGAAGCCGTTGGTCTTCGTGAACACCAGCAGCGCGGGCGCGTCCGGGTCGAGCGTCGAGACGTCCGGAGGAACGGTCTCGTAGTCGTGGGCGGGAAAGAAGACGCGCAGCTCGTTGCAGCCCGAGACCGCCAGCAGCAGCAGCGACGATACGGCGAGTCGTGCGATCCCCATCCTCATCGATCCGCTCCTCCGGCACCGGGCCCACCGTCGCGTCGCCCCGCCGGCAGCGCGAACGCCACGTAGAGGCTGTGCGAAGCCTGCCCCAGCTTGCCGCCACCGGCCGCCACCACCACGTACTGGCGCCCGCCCGCCTCGTAGGTGGCGGGCGTCGCGAAGCCCGCGGCGGGCAACGACGCCTGCCACAGCAATTCGCCGGTCGCCTTGTCGAACGCGCGCAGCATCGCGTCCGGTGTGGCGGCGATGAAGAGCAGGCCGCCGGCCGTCACCACCGGGCCGCCGTAGTTCTCCGCGCCCAGGCCCGCGTACCCCGCCGCCAGCGCCCGCGGATAATCACCGAGCGGCACCCGCCAGGCGATTTCACCGCGCGAAAGATCGATGGCGGTGAGCGATCCCCAGGGCGCGCGCGACGCCGGGAAGCCGTCGGGGTCGAGCAGACGCCCGTAACCGGAGTGCAGGTAGCGGCGATCCTGCGGCGCGTCGGACGCAGCCGTCGCGACGGCTTCCGCGGCATCGGGCTCGTCGCTCCAGCCGGTCTCCGCATGCCACAGCAACGCACCGATCTCGTACCAGGCGAGCCATCCGAAAGCCGGCATTCGCCCGCGGCCGTCCCGCACCACGCGAAAGGCCGCGAGCGGCCCGAGCCGCTGCGTGAAGTCCGCGATCGCGGGGACGCTGATGCCGTCACCCATGCGGTCGGCGCCGTGACACCCCCCGCACAGCATCAGATAACCGACGCGAAGGCTCCTGGTCGGATCGAGGTCGGCGGATACGGGCAACAGCTGCAGCAGGTACGGCACCTCGTTCGCGTTGACGAAGAGCAGGCCGGAGTCCGGGTCGAAGGCCGCGCCGCCCCATTCCGCGCCGCCGTCGAAGCCCGGCATCAAGACCGTTCCCGCCAGGCTCGGCGGCTCGAACGGATGCCCGCCGCGCAGGGATTGCAGGCGTGCGAGGACCGCTGCGCGCGCCTCGGGAGTCCGGTCCGTCACGCCGTTCGCATCGAGAACCTGGCGGGTGAACGGCGGCGGGCGGGTCGGCAGCGGTTGTGAGGCGGCCAGGTGTTCGCCCGGAACCCCGGGGCCCGGCGCCGCGACCTCCGCGATCGGAAACAGCGGCTCACCGCTGTCGCGATCGAACACGAACACGTGGCCGGTCTTCGTCACCTGCGCGACCGCGGGCCGGCGGACGCCGGCGCGTTCGATCGTCACCAGGTTCGGCGGCGCCGGCAGGTCGCGATCCCAGACGTCGTGGCGGACGATTTGATGATGCCAGCGCCGCTCGCCCGTCGCGGCGTCGAGCGCGACCAGCGAGTTCGCGAACAGGTTGTCGCCGTCGCGGTCGCCGCCGAAGAAGTCGAACGACGCCGAGCCGGTCGGGACGAATGCCAGCCCGCGTTCGGCATCCACGCTGATCCCCGCCCAGGAGTTGGCTCCGCCGATGCTCCGCCAGGCGTCCGCGGGCCAGCTGTCGTGACCGAACTCTCCCGGCCGCGGAATGGTGTGGAACGCCCAGCGAAGCTCGCCGCTGCGAACGTCGAACGCGCGCACGGTTCCCGGTGCGGCGCCGCCGAACTCCGACACGCGTGAGCCCAGGATCAACCGATCTTCGAAGATCGTTCCGGGAGTCGTCGCAATGACCGAAGCCGCTTGCGACGCGCGCTCACCCAGGCCGGCGCGCAGGTCGACCCGCCCGCGCTCGCCGAAATCCGCGATCGGACGCCCGCTGCGCGCATCGATCGCGAACAAGTCGTGGCCCGCGCTGAAGAGAATGCGCTCGTCGTCGCCGTCCTCCCAGTACACCACGCCGCGATTCGGATTCGGCAGCATGCGGTTGTGCGCCGGGTCGGGCTCGAAGCTCCAGAGCTCCTCGCCGGTGGCCGCGTCCAGCGCGAACAAGCGCAGGTCGGGTGCGGTGCCGTACAAGACGCCCTTCACCACCAGTGGGTTGCACTCGAGCTGACTGCTGCCGTCGTCGGCCGCGCCGCCGGCGTCGTAGGTCCAGGCGACTTCGAGCCGTGCGACGTTGCCGCGGTGGATCCGGGCGAGCCCGGAATGCTGGCTGGAGCCGCGGTCGCCGAGGTAGCTGCGCCATTCACGTTCGGGCGGCGCGCCGCGGCCGCGCGCCGCCTGCACGCGTGCGCTCGGGTCGCGCGACGCGCGGTCGCACGCCGCTCCGATGACGAGCGCGAGCATCACCGCGGCGACGGCGGCGCGTCGTCGGATCCGCTTTCGCGCTGGCTTCGGCAAGCCCGGCCCCCCCGTCGATGCCCCGAGCCACGGGTCGCGACCGCCTGCAGCTTACTGCACGTGCGGTCCGGTCCGCGCATCCGCCGGCCTCGGCGCCCGGCGCGAGCGCGGCCGGCCGCTGCCCGACGTGGCGCATGTGGCGGGCCGGGGTAAGCTCGAAGACTGAATCGCCACACGCATTCCCGCTCGCGATCACCCGCGAACGAATCAGGAGCCCCCCGATGATTCACGAATTTCTCCCCTCTCGATCGCCCCGGACCGCACCGCATGCGTTCCGCTTTGCATGGATCGCCGCACTGCTGGCCGTCCTGTGCGCATCCGCCGCACACGCGCAGGAACCGCTCGCGCGAACGCCGTCGCCCGAGGGCGCGCGCATCTACTTCATCGGCATCGCCGACGGCGACGAGGTGTCGAGCCCCTTCACCGTCCGCTTCGGGCTGTCGGGCATGGGGGTCGCACCCGCGGGCATCGCGAAGGAACAGACGGGTCATCACCACCTGCTGATCGACAGCGAGATCACCGACTATTCGCTCCCGATTCCCGCGGACGATTCGCATCGCCACTTCGGCGGCGGGCAGACCGAGGTGTCGATCGACCTGCCGGCCGGCAAACATACGCTCCAGCTCGTGCTGGCCGACTACCAACACGTGCCCCACGAGCCGCCGGTGGTATCCGAGCGCATCACGATCACGGTGAAGTAGCGGCTTCGACCTCGCGCTGGAGGTCCGGCTCGAGGTAGATCCGCACCGCGATCGGAACGCGCGCGCGCACTGCGACCTCCGCCTCGTCGATCACGCGGGCGAGCTCCGGAATCGAGAGCGTTGCGTCGAACTCGAGCTTCGCCGCGACGAGCAGCTGGTCGGGTCCCATGTGCTGCGTTCGCATGTGGATGACCCGCAACACCCGGGGATGGGATACGAGAGCCGCCTCGATCCGCTGCGACGTCGCATGGGTCGCGGCCTCGCCGATCAGCAGGCTCTTCATCTCGATTGCGATCACGACCGCGATCGCGCCGAGCAGCGCGCCGATGGCGATCGTCATGTAACCGTCCCAACGCGAATCGCCGGTCACGGCCACGAGGCCGACCCCCACGAGCGCAAGCACCAGTCCGATCAACGCACCGCAGTCTTCGAGCAACACCACCGGAAGCTCCGGGCTCTTCGAATGGCGGATGTATTGCCACCAGGTCGCCTCGCCCTTGGGCTCGCGCGATTCGGCGATCGCGGTGCGCAACGAGAAGGATTCGAGAGCCGCGCCGACCAGCAGCACGCCGATCGCCCAGCCCATCCTCGCGAGCGGCTCCGGATTTCGGACCTTGTGGATCCCCTCGTAGACCGCGAAGCCCGCACCCAGGCTGAACAGCACCAATGCGACGACGAAGGCCCAGAAGTAGCGCTCGCGCCCGAACCCGAACGGATGGTCGGCCGTGGGCTCGCGCCGCGCGCGGTGGCCGCCCAGGAACAGCAGCCCCTGGTTTCCGGTGTCGGCCACCGAATGGATCGACTCGGCCAGCATCGAGCTGGCCCCCGTCGCGAGAAAAGCCACGAATTTCGCGATCGCCAGACCCAGATTCGCCAGCATCGCGGCGACGATCGCCCTGCGGCTGCCTTCGACCATGCCCCCTCCAGGCCGCCTCCCGGGTCGCAGCGGCATCTCTAAGTATACGATTCATTGAAGCTTTTCGAATTCGCCGGGAATCGCCGCGGAAGCTCCGAGAGACGCCGCCCGAGCAGGAACTCGACAAAAGATCCCCCATCAGACATTGAAATGGCACTCCGTTCTACCTATTCCCTGCAAGCTCGAGGGAAGCCCTCGACCATTCCACGTGCGCCCGCTCCCCGAGAGCCGGCTCCTCGCTGCGGCAACCCGGTTGCCTAGAAACCACGAAAGGAAGACCCGATGTCCTACCAGGCTCCCGAGGGGCTGACCGACGACGACGAGTATCGCCACGCTCTCAAGAACGGCGACAACGCCAAGGTCCTGTTCGGCGACACGCTGTGGGTCAGCGTCGTCGACCCCGAGGCCAATATTCACGGCGTGAACCACTTCCACCTGAGCAACAAGGGCTACGCGCGCTTCGAGTCGCTCTACACCATCGACGGCGTGCTGCAGCAGTACGGCAACAAGTTCCCGCTCGATGTCGCGCCCGACCGCGGGCCGTGGACCGACGGGCGGATGACCTACGAAGTGATCGAGCCGTGGAATCACATCCGGATCTCGCTCGACTGGGAGGCCTACGCGTTCGATCTGGATTTCAAGGGCCGCTTCGCGCCGTTCAACTACGACAAGTGCCTGCCCAGCGGCGATCCGATGAAGGCCTTCGACGAGTACTACGGCGGCCACATCGAGCAGGGCATGAGCTGCACGGGCACGTTCGAGCTTCGGCGCGGCCCCGCCGCCGGCGAAACCCGCAAGATCGACTGCTGGAGCCACCGCGACCACACCTGGACGTCGCGCTTCAACGAACCGCAGAAGTGGCAGGTCGACGAAGCGCACTTCGCCGCGCACTTCTGGCCGTCGATCCAGCTGCCCGATCGCCACATCAACGTCTTCGGGCTCTACTACCAGAACGAAACTCCGCCCACGGAGCGATCGATCGGCGGATTCGTGTCGGACAAGAACGGCAGCCGCCCGCTGCTGAACGCCAAGGCGGAGATCGCGCCCAACGACGGAACCTCGTCGGTGCGCGAGGCGAACTACTTCCGCTACGAGTTCACCATGCCCGACGGCGAGGTGATCCACGTTCGAAGCACCAGGCACCACGGCTCGATCAAGCTGTGGCTGCGCGCCGAGAACGATCTCGAGAATCGCATGGACTGCTACGAGGCGTTCTGCGACTTCGAGGTCGAAGAGACCGGAGAGGTCGGCACCGGAACCGCAGAGTACAGCGTGATGCCGGCCTGGCCGCAGTGGCTGGTCTGAGAAGCTGAAGCGGTGCGGGGCTCGCCCGCGAGCCCCGCACCGCCCGGAAGGACTCGAGCAACCGCCGCCGGAAGGCCGGCTTCGGCGGTCAAGAGCGTTCGACTCGCCCCTGCGCCCGCAAGCGAATCGCCGCCGACAATTCCGGCTGATCGACGGCGAGCCCGTGGAAGTCCGCGATGTCGAGCATGAGCAACGTACAATCTCCGACGGCGGCGGCGCGTCCGGTCCGACGACCTCCCGCAACGAGTGCGACTTCTCCGAAGAAATCTCCGGCTTCGAGCACGTAGCTCTGGTCTCCGATTCGCACCTCGACTTCCCCGTCCACGATGAAGTACATGCAATCACCGCGCTCGCCTTCCCAGAAGATCGTCGCGCCCGCCGGAAATCTCCTGGGGCGCAACAGCTCCGCGACCGCCGCGATCGTGGCGGCTCCGACGTCCTTGAAGAACGGAACCCTGGCGACCAGCCCCCAGGTGTGGAGGAAATCGCGGCGACGGAGCTCCTGCGAGAATCCGTTCGCGAAGATGCCCGCCCACAGCGCCAACACCGCGAAGCCCGAAATCATCACCACACCCGCCAGCAGCCGTCCGACGAACGAGACCGGAACCGCATCGCCGTAGCCCGTCGTGGTCAGCGTCGCGACCGCCCACCAGAGCGAGCTCGCGATGCTCCCGAAATTTTCGGGCTGGTGCCGTCCCTCGATCAGGTGGGCGGCGGTGGCGGACAACAACAGGATGACCACGAAGAGCAGCAGCACGCTCGTCAACTGCCCGCGCGCCTCCCTCACGACGTCCATCAGCAGGGCCAGATTCGTCGAGTAGCGGGCGAGCTTCAGGATCCACAGCGAACCGAACGCGTGGGTGGTCTCGACGCTCGCCCCCTGCGCGAAGGCGACGACCATCGGAACGAAGGCCGCGAGGTCGATCAATCCGGCTCCGGAGAGCAGATAGTCGAGGCGCGCACGACCCGGGTGGCCCGGAACGGCGCCCACGTGTGCCGGCGCCGCGTAGAGGCGAAGCGCGAAATCCAGCGCCATGCACACCAGGACGATCACGACGACGGCGTCGGCGATCGCAGCGCGCGAGCCCATGGCCTCGGTCAAGCGCAGCGTCGTCTCCAGCAGCCCGACGACGATGAGCGCGCGCATTGCGATCCGGGAACGAAGTGCGGCGGGACGATTCGAAGCCGGATCGAGTGCCTGCTGGAGGACGTTCTGGAAGTCACTCATACAAGGGAGACGAAGGCGATCACGGAAGCGTGTTGGCGCGGCGCAGCGGGCATCGCTGACATGGATTCGAGCATTCCCCAACCTGCTGTGCCTGTCGAGCCCGGTCGTCGAGGAGCCCCTCCGGCTGCGAGAAGGTTCCCACCCGTCCGATGCGGTCGAGTATGATGATCGCCGCGGCGGTCGCCACGCGCAGCCCCTGCCCCGAACCCATCGAAGGAGACACCCCACGATGCTCCGGTATTTCGCGTTCATCAGCCTGTTGGCCGCACCGCTCGCGGCCTCGGCGTCGCTTTCGACCGTCGACGAGATCGACCAGTGCGTCCGGGACAACCTGCCGAGCAAGAGCAGCACCCAGACCGTCGTGCTTCGTTCGATCAACCGCGTCGGCGACGTCACGGAATCGAGCGCGACGATCTACTGGCAACAGGACGACGACGGCTTGTCGAAGGTGCTGCTGCGATTCAGCAAGCCGCTCGACATGCGTGATTCGGGCGTGTTGATGCTCGAGAAGGCGGACCGCTCCCCCGACACCTTCCTCTACCTTCCGTCGACGAAGATGGTCCGCCGCGTGTCGAGCCGGGCGGCGTCCAGCTCGCTGTTCGGAACCGACTTCTCGTACGAAGATTTCTCCCGACTCGTCGGAATGGCCGGAGATGCGGCCAAGGAGCGCGGTGAGGACACCGAGGTCGGCGGACGACCGGCGTACGTCGTGACTGCGACACCCGGACCGGAGTCCGGGTCTTCGTACGAACGCGTGGTTTCCTTCATCGACCACGAGACCTGCGTCCCGCTCAAGATGGAGTCGTACGAAGACGGCGGGAAGCTGCGCAAACGCCTGACCGCCGACGCCTCGAAGCTGTCCCGCGAGGGTTCCTCCTGGGTCTCGCGCCACCAGACGATGGAGGACCTGCGCGACGAGACCCGAACGGAAGTCGTGATCGAGGAGATCGACATCGACGCGAAGATCCACCGCAAGATGTTCTCGACTCGCGAGCTCGAAGCCGGCTCGAACTGAATCAGTCCGGCATGGCCCTGTCGATCGACGCAACCAGCCACTTCCTGACGCGCAACGCCGGCTGGCTGCTCGCTCTCGTTGCGGCGATCACCTTCGCCGGAGCCATGCAGATCGTCGATCCGATCTCGCGCCGGGTACGGCTCGCGATCGATCCATCCATCGATGCAATGCTCCCCGAGCACGACGCCGACAGGAAATACTACGAAAACGTCCGACTCCTCTTCGGCAACGACGAGACCGTGCTGGTCGCAATGATCAGCGACGATGTCTTCAGTCGCGAGAATCTCGACCGTGTCGTGCGGATGACGAAGCGCATCGAGGCGCTCTCGGCCGTCCACCACGTCGTGAGCCTCGCCACCGCACTCGACGTGCGATCGCTCGACGGCGCCATGGAAATCGTACCGTTCCTCGAATCCATGCCGGCAGACGCCGCCGAACGCGCACTGCTGCGTCGGAGAGTGCTCGCAAATCCCGTATTCGCGGGCAGCCTGGTTTCGAAGGACGGCCGCGCAACCGTGCTCTCGGTGAACCTGCGCGACCTGCCGGAACGCGAGCTGGTCGACAGCGGCCTGATCCCCGACATCGAGCGAATCGTCTCGGAAGAACGCGGCGGCGCAACCTTGTGGGTGACGGGTGGGTTGTACGCCAAGGCGGAAACCGCCCGCCTCATGCTCGAGGACATCCGCAGGACCCTGCCGCTCGCGATCGCAATCGCAATGGCCGTCGCGTGGATCTCGTTCCGTTCGCTGCGCGGCGTCCTGATCCCGACCGGCACGATGCTGATCGCGGTGGTGTGGACTCTCGGAGCGATCGCCGCGATGGAAGTTCCGCTCAACCTGCTCACGGTGATCATTCCCACGTTGCTTCTCGTCGTCGGCTTCGCCTACGCGATTCACGTCGTGAGCGAATACTACGAAGTCGCGAGCGAGAACGGCGAGCACGCACGAAGCAAAGAGGACGTGGTTCGCGAAGCCATGCGGCGGGTCGCCCTCCCGGTGGTGCTCACGGGCATCACCACCGCCGCGGGCTTCGTGTCGCTCACCACCAGCCCCATCCAGGCGATCCGGCAGTTCGGTGCGTACAACACCCTCGGAGTCGCGTTCACCTGCGTGGTTTCCCTGACCTTCGCGCCGGCGATGCTGGTACTGCTGCCGCTCCCGACCCGAATTCGCGACCGCAAGGTCGGCGGACGATTCGATCGCGCCGTCGAACGGCTCGCGAACTTCGACGTCCGCCACCGCGGCCCGATCCTGCTCGCGGGTGCCGTCATCGCGATCGCCGCGGTCGTCGGCACGCTGAACATCCGCGTCGGCTCCGTCTTCGTGGAACCGGGAAGCCCGCTCGAGCACAGCGCCGCGGCACTCGACGAATACATGGAGGGCGCAAACGGGCTCTACGTCGTGCTCGCGGCCGGCTACGACGGCGCGTTCAAGGAACCGGAGAAGCTGAAACGCATCGAGTCGTTCCAACGCTGGCTGGACCTCCAGCCCGAGGTCGGCGGCACGACGTCGGTCGTCGACTACCTGATGCTGATTCGCCGCGGCTTCCTCGACGGCGTCGTTCGGGATGAGATTCCGGACTCGAAGAGCCTGATCTCACAGCTCTTCTTCTTCGGCGGAAGCGAAGACCTCGAGCGTTTCGTCGATTCCCGCTTCCAGAGGACGGTCATCCACGTACGCTGTCACGTGAACGACACGGCCGCCATGGAAGCCCTGTTGTCGCGAATCGAAACCCAGGCGGAGAGTTTTCCCGAGAACATCGAAGCGACCGTGACGGGCAACAGCGTGCTGCTGACCCGCACGATCGACGACATCACTCGAGGTCAATCGAAGAGTCTCGCCCTGGCATTCAGCATGATCTTCGTCGTACTGTCCCTGCTGTTCATGTCGCCGCGGGTCGGGCTGCTCGCACTCATTCCGAATGCGCTGCCCGTGCTGTTCTACTTCGGCTTCCTCGGTCTCGCCGGAATCACCCTCAATTCGACCACGGGCCTCGTCGCCTGTCTGGTGCTCGGCATCGCGGTCGACGACACCATCCACTTCCTGGCGCGCTTCAACGAGGCCGCGCGGCGTCATGTCGACGAGGGCCGCGGAGTCGCCGAGGCCTTGCGATCCGTCGGTCGCCCGGTCACCTACACCAGCATCGCACTGTGCGGGGGGTTTCTCGCGCTGACGCAGAGCCAATTCCACAATCAGGTGCAGTTCGGAGCGCTGGCGGCGCTCACGCTCGCATTCGCCTGGCTCGTCGACGTCACGTTGACGCCCGCTCTCGCGTCGCGCATGAAGATCGTGAGCCTGTGGGACACTCTCACCGTCGACCTCGGCAAGGACCCACAGCTCTCGATTCCCCTCTTCAGGGGGCTTCGAAATACGCAGGCGCGTGTCGCCGCGTTGATGACGAACATCGTCGAGCTCCCGAGCGGGCATCAGCTCTTCGCCGCGGGCGACCGCGGAAACGACATGTACGTGATCATCGAGGGCCGTTTGACGCCATCGATCGTCGGCGATGACGGCAGGATCGTTCGATTCGGAACCCTGACTCGCGGCGACTCGGTGGGCGAGGTCGGGCTGTTCCACGGCTCCCGCACCGCCGACGTCATGGCCGAAACCGACGTTCGACTGCTGCGGCTGACACGCGAATCGCTCGAACGGATCCGGCGCCGCTATCCGCGCATCGCCGCCCGGCTCTACTCGAACCTGAGCGCGATCCTCGCCGAGCGCGTCGCTACGACGACGGCCCAGGTACACTAGACGCGGTTTCGGGCCCGGATCACGGGCATTCGATCCGGATTCTTTCGTCTTCGTGCGGATTGGGGCAGAATCAGCGGGGTCGGCGCAACCTCGAGGAGTGCAGAGAGTGGACCGCTATCCGTTTCCCGCATACCCGAACGGTTGGTTCCGAGCCGCCTATTCGGCGGACCTCGCAGCCGGCGACGTGAAGCCGCTGCACTACTTCGGCCGCGACCTGGTGCTGTTCCGGACGGAAGACGGCAAGGCGAACCTGCTCGACGCACACTGCGTCCACCTCGGCGCACACCTCGGTCACGGCGGCTGCGTAAAGGGCAACGCCATTCAATGCCCGTTCCACCATTGGGCCTGGGACGGCGACGGCCGCTGTGTCGAGATTCCGTACGCGAAGCGCATTCCGCCCCAGGCGAAGATGCGTTCATGGCCGATCTCGGAAAAGAACGGCCTCATCATGATGTTCCACCACGCGGACGGCGCCCCTCCCGGCTACGAGCTCCCGGACGTTCCCGAGCTGGGCGCCGACGGCTGGCGCACTCCCGAGATCCATTCGTGGAACCTGCGCGCGCGCTGGCTCGACATGAACGAGAACTGCGTCGATCAGGCGCACTTCCTCTACATCCACGGAACGCTCGAGATTCCCGCCACCAAGGCCTGGGCCGAAGGGCACGTCTTCCACACCGAAGCGGCGGTCAAGATGAAGGCGCCCGGCGACAGCGAGGCCGAGGGCCTGCTGTACACCAACGACTACGGACCCGGCTTCCAGGTCGTGCGCATGAGCGGCTTTCTCGACACGATCGAAGTGAATACGAGCACGCCGATCGACGAGGAGACGACCGAAACCAGCTTCGTCTACAGCGTCAGGACCGACGGGGACGAACGCAAGGAACGGCTCGCCACGAAGATCGTCGAGGACCTGCTCAACCAATTCGAGAACGACATCCCGATCTGGGAGAACAAGGCCTCGTGGCAGCGCCCCGTGCTGTGCGACGGCGACGGCCCGTTCGGCGAATATCGGAAGTGGACCAAGCAGTTCTTCTAGCGCCGACGCCGGACCTCGCGATCGCGCAGCTTCCAGACCAGCAGGTCTTCGCTCGCGTGGAAGGGAGCTCCGAGCATGGCCCGCAGCTTCGCAACCTGCTTCACGGTCGGCAGCTTCACGCGCAGCGCATCGTCCTTCCCCTCCGGATCGACCGCTTCGAAGTACGCGCGGACCTCCTTCTCGATGTTGCGATGGAAGACGAGATAATCGGCACCACTCGTCCGAATCCGTGACGGATCGAGCAGCGGGACGTAGGGACCGGTCACATCGAAACGACGGGCGAAGAATCCCAACAACACGCCCTTGCGGTGCTGGAGGTAGTAGTTGCGATACAGCAACACGCGGAGATTCACGAGCGCGGGCGCCTCGATGATTCGCACGTCGGCGGGCTCGGCTGCCAGGCGGGAATAGAAGGCGGGCGTCCCGGCGAAAGGCGCGTTGTATCGAGGCTGCGCCTGCTGGCTGATGTAGCCGTTCGCGAACGGGCCGTCGCTTACGTGTTCGATACCGAGCGGACCGGCGAGGTGCACGGACACGAACACCACCGAACCGAGCGAGATCGCCAGTCGGGTCGCCGCCTGTGGATCACGCCGAACCCGCTTCGCGAATGCCACGATCGCCCACGACAGGATCATGAGCATGAATGGAATCGACGTGAGCAGATAGTGGGCGTAGGCGACCTGCGATCCGAACGGCGACTGGATCACGAGCAATGCGATGGGGAACAGCGCCGCGGGAATCAGCAGCCAGGCCGAAATCGCAGCGGAGGCGAGCAGGACGACCGAGGCCACGGGCAGTGCCAGCAGCACCACCCAGGCGGCGACCGGACTGCCGAACATCAGCCGACCGACATCGATGGCGCCGAACGAGAACGGGTTCGGGGCTCCGACCATCATCGAGTAGAACTTCCAGAAGGGCTGCCAGGCCGGAAGATACAACGCGAAGCAGAGTACCGCGGCGACGGCGAAGCTCGTCGCCAGATGGAGCAGCGCCCGGCGCGACTCCCCGCGGCGAACGAGGAACGCCATGGCGCCGAAGCCGGCGGAGACCACGATACCGAGCGCACTCAGGTGGATGTACGGAATCAATGCCGCGATGACCGCGACCAGCAGGTAGTCGCGAAGCGGAGCCGTGCGCTCGTCGATCACCCGCCGCAACAGTCCGACCAGCAGCAGACAGCCCAGGCACGCCAGCGAATACGAACGGCTGAAATGCGAATAGAAGATGTGGAGGGAATTGAGCGCCAGCGCGAGCGTCGCGAGCGCAGCCGCGTTGCGCCCGACCAGTCGTCGCGAGACCGGGTACATCGCGACGAGCCCGGCGATACCGCCGACGACGGCCGGCAATCGATACGCCCAGTCCGCGGGCCCGAACAGGCCATAGCAGAGTCGCTGGAGCAGCGGCAACGCGATGCCCGAGCCGTTGAGGTCGAACGAGCCGAGGATCTCGGCGTAGCCGCGCCGCGTGAGCGCCATGGCGTGATACTCGTCGCCGAACAGCAACAGACCGGAGAGGTCTTCCAGACGCAGGAAGGATCCGTAGAGGACCGCGAGGAGCGCAACGATTTCCGGAGCCCTGCGCCTCACTCGCTCTCCACGATCCACCCGCAAGCCAAGGTAACCCACGGATGGCCGAGGCGGGGTGCGACGATCGAGGGAAATGGACCCGATCTTCGAGCCACGACTCAGGGAATCAAGAGCACTCGGCCGACCGCAGCACGACTCTCCACGTAGGCGTGCGCCGCCGCGGCTTCTGCCAGCGGATAGTTGCGGTCGATCTCGATGTGGAGATCGCCGGACGCCACGGCCTCCAGATGACGTTGGACCATCGGGTGCACGCGACCCGCGTTGTAGAACAGCTCGGCGCCGAAGAATACGCCCGTGAGCGTCTTGTTCTCCGGTCGCAACAATGCCACGTCGGGCGTGAAATCCTCGCGACCGGCGCTGCCGACACTGATGATCCGCCCGCGGTAGGCCGCGCATTCGATGCTGCCCTGAAGCGTCCGTCCCCCCACCGAATCGACGACGAGGTCGGGCCCACGACCGTCGGTGAGCTCGCGCGCGACCGACACGAAATCCGTGGCCTCGTAGTTGATGCCGTGGTCGAGGCCGAACTCCGCAAGGCGCGCGAGCTTGTCGTCGCTCGACGCGGTTGCGATCACGCGCGCTCCGGCCCGCGAGGCCAGCTGGATCGCAGCCATCCCGACGGCGCCGGCTCCCGCCTGTATGAGCACGCTCTCGCCCCGCTCGAGGTGACCGAACTCGAAGAGGCAATCGTCCGCGGTGCCGACCGCGATCGGCACGCACGCAGCCCGCGGCAGGTCGAGCTCGTCCGGAACGACCCAGGTCAGCGCGGCCGGAACCGCGCGCTTCTCGGCGTGCGACCCGTGCAGTCCCGTGCAGACGACGCGTTGCCCGACCTCGCGGTCGACGACGCCCGACCCGACCTCCGAGATCACGCCGGCGCATTGGTAGCCGACGATGTGGGGGGTCCCCGCCATCGCGCCAGCGAGGCGGTTCAGGGTGTCGCCGCCCTCGATGCTCACGACCTGGACGTCGACCACGACACCGATGGGCTCGCACACCGGATCCGGGACCTCTTCGTAGCGCAGTACGTCGGGAGCCCCGGTTTCGTAATAGACCGCCGCCTTCATCGCTCGGATTCTACCACCAACGAGCGATTCGCCGCACTCGGCGTCTTGCTCACCCCAGCGCGCCGACGCCCTTCAGCTTCGCGATCTTCGCGTCGTCGTAGCCGAGCACCTCGCGCAGCACCTGCTCGTTGTGCTCGCCCACCGTCGGAGCAAAGGCCGGCGTCGGGAGCTCTTCGCCCAGGTATTTGATCGGAAGCGGAAGCATGTCCGCGCCGTGCTCGGAAGCGGGATAGATCGCGAACCGGTCCTGGAACTGCGGATCGACCGCGATCGTCTTGGGGGTATTGACGGGCGCGATCGGGAAGTTCTCCTCGTCCCCGAGCCGGATCCATTCCGCTGAACTCTTCGTCTTGAAGATCTCGCGCAGCTCGGCCTGCATTTCGCGATTGCCGCGCGCGTGATCGGCGAACTTCGAGCCCGGCCACTTCTCGAACATGTCCATCCGACCCACACAACCACAGAAGTTCTTCCAGAAAGCCTGCTCGGAAGCCATGAAGATCACGTGGCCATCGGACGATTCGTAGATCTGATAGCGAACGCCTTCCTTCATACCCGCGGTCCCCGGCGCGCGGCGAACGTAACCGTCCGCCTTGTTCCCCGTCACCTCGTCTTCGGGTCGCTCGTACGCCATCCAGCTCTCGCTGCGATACCAGTCCATGTAGGCCGCGGCGTCACTCTGGCCGATTTCAAGCATGCTGCTCGCTCCCGTCGCACGCGCGCGAATCACCGCTGCGAGCACGCCGAGCGCGCCGAAGAGCGGGCCGGCGTGCATCCCCATCGAGGCGTGCTCGGGGATGTAGCAGAAGCCTTCTTCGTCGTAGGCGGGGTTGACGAGGCCCGCCCAGGTGTCGAATGCGATTCCGTGCGCAGGCAGGTTCTTGTACGGGCCCGTCATTCCGTAACCCGAGATGTTGCAGAACACGATCCGCTTGTTCACGGTCTTCAAGTCCTCGTAGCCGAGCCCGAGCCGCTCGAGCGAACCCGGGCGCATCGCCTCGATCACGACGTCGGCCCCCTTCACGAGATCCTTGTAGATCGCGACGCCCTCGGGCTTCTTCAGGTCGAGCGTGAGGCTTTTCTTGCCGCGGTTGATGTGGAGGTGGAGCAACGAAACGCCGTTGATGATCGGCCAGGTCATCTCGCGCACGTAGTCGCCCGCGGGCGACTCGACCTTGATGACCTCGGCGCCGAGGTCGGCGAGATGAGTCGTGATGGCGGCCGGACCGAGCAGCGAACTCTCGATGATTCGTACTCCGGACAGGGGGGAACCGGTGGCGGGCGACATGCGGGGACTCCTATATGGGGACGACGACGGCAGGGTCGGGGAGTCTAGCCCGCCTGTCGCGCCGGGTCGCGTGGCGCGAACGCCGTGGCGGGGCCGCGTGGCGACGTGTTTCAGTCGTCGATGTAGCCGAGATCGCGCAGCAACTTCGCGTCCCGCGGATCGAGCTCGGCCGACGCTGCCGCGTCCGTGTCCGGCCCGCGCGACTGCGTGCGAGCGAGTTCGACGACCATCTCGCGCAGCAGCTCGGGCCGCTCTGCGGCGAGGTTGTGGAGCTCGCCCGGGTCCTCCGAGAGGTCGTACAACTCGAACCGCCCAGCCTGGAAATCCTTGATCAGCTTGTAGCGATCGCGGATCAACGCGTACTTGAACGCCTCCTTCTCGGCCTGCGGATTGCGGCGGTTCAAGACCAAATATCTCACCTCGGAGCGGATCGCCGCCGGCTCCGCCGCCGGCTTTCCCGCGAGCAACGGGCGCAGCGACGGTGCCTGGAAGTTGCCGTCCGGGGCCGCGACGCCCGCGAAGTCGAGGATCGTCGGTGCGAGCGAGGCCAGCGATACCGGCGCGGTAATGACGCGACCGCCTGCGGGTTCACCGGGAATGCGGAAGATCAGCGGAACGCGGATCACCTCTTCGTGAACCGTCCGGGTATGGCCCAGCCAGCCGCGCTCGAAGAACTCCTCGCCATGATCCGCCGCGACGATGACGATGGTGTCGTCGGCGAGACCCCGGGCTTCGAGCGAAGCGAGCAGTTCGCCGATTCCGCCGTCCGTGAAGCGGATCTCCTCGTCGTAGACGTCGCGCAGGAAGCCGACCTCCTCGCGCGAAAGGTCCGCGCCCATCGCGCGCAGATCGTGGATGTCCTCGCCACCGCGAAGCCTCCCGACCGACTCCGGGGCGAAGCCGAACTCCGGATGCCGCATGTATTCGTAGTGCGGATCGAAGTAGTGCACGAACAGGAAGAACGGTTCGCTCCCGAAGCCCGCGAGCAGATCGATCGCGCGCCGGGTCACGCCGGTGGTCGAGACGTGGGAGTGGCCGCCGGCCTCGGCCGAATCGTAGTGGTCGAAGCCCTGATCGATGCCGTTCTTGCCCGCGAGGAAGATGTGGCTCACCACGCCCGCCGTAGCGTACCCCGCTTCGGACAACCGCTCGGCCACGGTCACCGCCTCGGGCGGAAGCGGATCGAGCACGAAGTTCACGCCGTGACGATGCGGATACTGGCCGGTGAACATCGATGCGACCGACGGTTTGGTCCACGGCGCGGCCGCGTAGGCGCGATCGAAACGCACGCTTTCCCCGGCCAGTCGCGACAGGGCCGGAGAGGTTTCCCGCTCGTAACCGTAGGCGCTCAAGTGGTCGATCCGAAGCGTGTCGACGAGAATGAACAGGAAGTTCGGGGGCGCGGGCTCGGCGCCGCAACCGAACGCCAGCAGCGCCGCCAGGCACCCGCTCCGGAAGCGGATCCCGGCCCGCAAGCAGCGGCGCAAGCCGAACGAACCGCCGCGGCGAAGACGGCCTGCCATTTCAGTCCGACCTTTCCACATCTTCACCACCGCATGATTCCAGATGACCGAGGGCACGAGAGAAGGTTTCTTCGGTCACTACCGTGACGAATATCATCACACGATCCTCGCTGATACGCAGGCACTTCACGCGCGCCGGCGTTTCGAAACCCGCCGTCGCGTCCTTGTCTCGCATCGCCTTCGCGATCCGCGCGGCCCGCTTCGTGCGAACCGCGATTCTCATCGGATCGGTTCCGAAGGCCAGGTGATTGAGAACGTCGACCACCACGACCCCCCGTTCGAGCAGGTAACCGGGCGGGGGCTGCTGCTCGTGGCCGATCTTCGATCGCGTTCGCACGCGCTGATGTGCGATCGTCACATCGTTGAGCCCGTAGATGTCCACCATGGGCCACATCGTGTAGTAGGGGAGTGCGCCGGCTCCGGTCACCGCGACCTTCAGATCGGACGGAAGCACGCCGCGGTCGATTGCTTCGCGCAGCTTTCGCCCTTCACCGATGCGTTGTTCCGCGTAGGCGCGAATCGTACCCAGGCTCGCGATCGAATCGCGCGTGCGCGCGGCCTCCGGTCGCCTCGAACCGGCGAGCGTGGTCAGCAGCAGCGCGGCGGCGACCGCCGCGACCCCGAATGCGGCGGCGCGGCGACCGGATTTCGAATCTCCCGAAACGGCTCGCCATGCCACGATCAACCCATCCGCGATCAGCACGTCGAGAATCGGCAGCACCACGACGAGAAAGCGGAATTCGAAGCGGTCTCCGCCGACGTACACCACGTATCCGCAATAGGCACACGCGGAAACGAGCAGGCAATGGTCTTCGAAACGGCGACGCAGAATCGCGGGAACCAACGCGAACGGCAGGAACCAGTGCAGGCGGTAATCGGAAAAGAAGTGCCCGAAGTACCTGGCACTCTGATCCCACCAGAGCCCATGGACCTTCGCGTACCAGGTGTTCGGAAGCCAGTAGCCGTAGTATGCGTGACGCCAGAGCAGATGCCCTCCGACGACCACGAGCAGAGGCAATGCGAAGACCATGCAAGCGCGCAGACCCCGGCGAGAGCCCAGCGCATCGACGAGCAGGCAGCCACCCGCGACGGCGGCGAACAACACGCCCTCCGGTCGGATCAGGGCCGCCAGCGCGAACAACAGCGACGATCGCCATGGCGTGCGGTCGTCGCGATCGCGCTCCCTGCACAACAGCCCGAGCGCGAGGAAGACCGTACATGTAAAGAGCTGCGTCTCCAGCCCGCCGGTCGACCAGCCGGTGAACGAGCGGCTCGACACGAGTGCGGCCGGAGCCAGCCAGATCAGCGGCTGACGCCAGCCATACCGGCCCACGTTTCGCCACACGACGGCGGCCAGCACGGCGAAGCCGCTCGCAACGCCGAGCGCGATCGACAAACGCTCGGGCTCGATGCCGACCCGCATGCCCGCCGCCATGGCGAGCACCCACAGGAAGTTCGTGTAACCCTCGACCGCTTCGCCCGCATTCCAGACGAGGCCGAATCCGTCGACCAGATTCCTGGCATAGCGAAAGCTGATGAACGCGTCGTCGCCGATGAACGCGTAGCGGTGCACCTGCACGGCGAAGCCTGCAACGAGCGCGACGGCGACGGCGACGTTGAGAATGCGCTGCCAGGCCGGAGTGGTCGCCGCTTCCCAGTCGAGCCTGGCGGGTCCGCCATCTCCGTCGGGCTCGCTCACGGACCCGGGCGAAAGCGCGCGCAACATGGCCGCACCATACTCGAATCGCGAAAGCTGACCAAGGAGCGACGGCGCGCTCGGATCAGCCGCGACCGGCGAGGACCTCCTCGAGTCGGATCGCGAGGATTTCACGCGAACCGGATTCGAATTCCCGGAACGCAACCCCGACGCCGCCGGCGACTCCCCAGTCCGGCTGCTGCGTTCTCACCGTACGGGCGCGCACACGCGCGCGCGATCCGCCGAAGTCGATGTACAGGTCCAACATGGTGCCGACTTCGAGCGGGCCCGGCGTCTCGAGGAACGCACCGGTCGTACTGATGTCGCGGATGCCGAACGACTTCCAGGCGACGCCGTTGAAAGGCAGACTGCTCGTGTCCAACGGCACCGCCTGACCGAGCGGTCGCGCCCGCAGCCGCGGCGCTGCGGCCTTCTTGCCCTCGGACTTCCGGATCTCCCCGACGATGTCGCGCAACGAGATCGGCTTGGCGAGATAACCGACCGCACCCTGCAACCGAGCCGCGGCGGCATCTTCCGGGATCGGTCGAGCGGTCATCAGCATCACGTCGGGCTTCGCCCCGACATTCGGAGCGAACTCCCGTAGCAGATCCAGGCCCGATCCGTCCGGCAGCATCACGTCACACAGGATCAACGAGAGGTCCGGGTGCTCCGCGACCCGGAGCCGTGCACTCGCACAGTCCTCCGCTGTGACGATTTCACCGCAGTACGGACCGAGCAACGAGGTCACCACATCGCGCACGACCTCCGCGTCGTCGACGACGAGAACCTTTTCGAAGCGTATTGCTGATTCCTGCACCATGGAGCACCGCTGTAGACGAGCAAGAGAACGAGCACCGGAGCGTTCGACGCGCTCTTCGGCATGCCGACCAACGGAAGATCGGACGATTGCGCCGATCGCTTTAGGAGTACCGGCAGGCGCGAATCTCGGAACTCCTCCTCGACGAATGGTCCGACGCAGCGTCGCGAACGAAAACCGGAAGGGCCACGACCGCACGGAGTTCCAGTGGAAATTGCGCAGAGCGTTCCGACTTCCGGCGGTTTCGTTTCGAAGTGCGGATGCACGACGCTCGCTAGCGTCTGTCAGGTCGATAGTCGATAATCACCCGATGAATGCCGGGAGTACGTCGTTTTCACTGATCGTACCCGCTTACAACGAAGCGGTGCGAATCGGCGGGCCCCTGGTCGAGATGGGCAACTGGCTGAACGCGCACTGTGACCGCAGTGAAATCATCGTCGTCGACGACGGAAGCGACGACGAGACGTGCGACGTCGTGCGGCGAACCGCTCCGAAACTGCCGACTCCGCTTCGGCTCGTTCGCTACCAGCCCAACCGTGGCAAGGGATACGCGCTCAAGGTGGGGTTTGCCGTGGCAGCCGGCGACGTGCTGGCCTTCAGCGATTGCGACCTGTCGACGTCTCTCGACGCACTGCCCGACTTCCTGGCTGCGCTCGAACGGGGCGCCGACGTCGCGATCGGATCTCGCAAGAGCCTCGCGGCGACCATCACCCGCCACCAGCCGATCCTTCGTGAGAACCTCGGCCGGGTCTTCACCTGGATCGTGCGTCACCTGATCGCGGACGTCTCCGATGCCACCTGCGGCCTCAAGGCCTTTCGCCGCGACGCAGGCATCGACCTGTTCGCCCACGCCCGCATCGACGACTGGAGCTTCGACGCGGAGATTCTCCGCATCGCCCACAAGCGCGGCTATCGCATCGCGGAGATTCCCGTCCGCTGGGAAGACCGCGACGGAACCAAGGTCCAGCTGCTGCGCGATGTCGTGGGCTCGCTGATCGGAATCGCGAAGATCCTGCGAAACGACCGGGCCGGCGTCTACGACCGGCCACTCGCCATCGGTCCGATCACCGAGGAGAGCTGGGGAGAATCGAGCCTCCCGACCCGAAGCCGTTCGGGCGAGCTCCGCTGATGGACGGCGAGCGGCACGCTGCACGTCAGCGCCGCTTCTACGACTCGCGGAAGCACGCGCACCTCCGGGCGGGTGACGGAGATCTCTACGCGCGCAAGCTGGTGGACCAGCTCGTGGACTCGCTCGGGATCGGTCCCGCGGATCGAGTCCTCGAACTCGGCGCCGGCTTCGGCCGCTTCACGTTTCCGTTGCTCGCCCGCTGCGCCTCGGTCGTCGCCGTCGATCTCTCGCCCGTCGCACTCGAGGAGCTGGAGCGGGTTCGGGACGATCGTGCGATTCCGAAAGAGCGCATCGCTACGCACTGCCTCGACCTCGACGCACTCGAAACCGGAACGCTCGGCGAACGTTTCGACTTCGTCGTCGGCTTCTTCCTGCTGCATCATCTCGCCGACGTGCGAGGCTCCATTGCAACGATCGCCCCGCTGCTGTCGGCGGGGGGACGCATGGGATTCCTGGAACCGAACCGCCGCAATCCACTCTTCCTTCTCCAGGTCGCAGCCTGCCGGGACATGAGCTGGGCCGAGGAACGCGGAATGTTCCTTCTCTCCGAAAGCGGCGTTCTCGCTGCCTATCGCGACGCGGGCCTCGAACGGATCGGCTCGGAGCGGTGCGGATTCTTTCCGCCGCAGATCTTCAACCGATTCGGGTTCGCGCGAGAGCTGGAGGGCCGCCTGGAAGAGTCGCGCCTGTTGCGACCCCTGCTTCCGTTCCTGTTGCTCACGGCACGGGCGCGGCTTTCGCCCGACGCCGGGAGTTCCGACGCATGAACGACGCGGACTTCCGCCTGCTCGACGCCATCGAAGAAGACCACTGGTGGTTCGCCGGGAAGCGCCTGATCCTGCGAGCCCTGCTCGCCGAACGGCCCGCGGGTGGTCGAATGCTCGATCTCGGCTGCGGAACGGGTGGCGTCCTTCGCGACTGGCGGCGTCGCAACCAATGCTTTGGAGTCGATCGTTCGCGGCTCGCGTTGAAGATGTGCGCCAGGCGGGGATTCGACTGGTTGGCCTGCGGCGACCTCGAACGGATTCCACTCATGGCACGCAGCTTCGACACCCTGCTGATCCTGGACGTGATCGAACACCTCGACCACGACGTGGATTTCCTGCGGCAGGCGGCCGAGCTGTGCCGCCCGAACGGCCGTCTCGTCATCAGCGTTCCGGCATTCAACATGCTCTGGAGCCGGCACGACGAAGCGTTCCAGCATCGACGACGCTATTCGGCTCGCGAGCTGCGAACCGTCATCGAACGCGCGGGCCTCGTCGTCGAACGCACCACCTACACCAACATGCTGGTCTTTCCGGTGGCCGCCGTCTGGCGGATTCTCTCGTACCGGCTCGGACTGGGGCGTTTCGCTCCGGAGAACGACTTCTGGCCGGTGCCGCACTGGCTGAACCGGCTGCTGACCTTGCAATACCGATTCGAAGCGCGGCTGTTGCGCCGACTCGACCTGCCGTTCGGGGTCTCGGTCGTGTGCATCGCCCGCCCGGCAGAATGAAGGGATTCCGACCATGAGCGCGCGCGGCATGGAATGGGCCCTGTTGCTGCTCGGCGGTGCGATCGCACTCCTGCTCGCATTGCGCAGGAAGGACTTCCGCCGGATCGACGTCGTTCTGGCGACACTGATTCCGATCGGCGGCGGGGTCGTCCTCGTCCATCTCTTCGAGCGAATCGCACAGGGGCCGACGGACGGATGGAATGCCGGACGCTTGTCGACTTCGATCGGGCTGATGCGCGGCTTCGACATCTATCCGACGCTTCACGAGGGCCCGATCCTCGATTTCATGTACGGGCCGGTGGCCGCGCTTTCCTATGCACCGGCCGCGCTGGTCGATTCGCCGAGCAGCGCGATCTGGATCGGCGTCGCGCTGAGCTTCCTGTTCGCCATCGCGCCGTTTGCGTGGTTCGCCGCGCGCGCGTTCGAGCCGCGCGAGCGGCACGTCGCCGCGGCGGCCGTGGTGTGCTTCGGCCTGTACTGCACGGTCGATCCCGGCCTTCGGATGGCTGCGTGGAGCATCCATGCGGACGCACCCGCGCTGGGGTTTTCGGGCCTTGCGTGCTCGTGCCTGCTGGTCGGACGCGGTCGTCCGTCGAGCCGCCGACTGTTCTTCACCGCGGTGTTCGCCGTGCTGGCGGTGTGGTCGAAGCAACCCGCCGCACCGATCGTTGCGGCGCTTCCCGTGTATCTGTGGATTCGCGACGGCCGGCAGCCCGCGATCCGCTGCGCGATCTGGGTCGCGGGGGTGGGGATGATCGTCTCGCTCGGCTTCGTGCTCTGGTTCGGCTTCGAAGACCTGTTCTTCAACATGTTCCGGATACCGTTCGGTCACCCGTGGAAGCCGTCCTCCTCGAAGCTCGCCGCACTCTTCGATTCGTGCCTCCGGATCGCCTGGGCATCGCGCTATGCGATCGCGTTGATGCTCGGAGTCGCCGCCATGGACCTGCCGCGAGGGAAGGCCCTGCGAACCTGGCTGCACGAGCAACCGTGGACCGGCTTTGCCTGCGTGGGAATCTTCATGATCCCGACCGCCGTGCTGGGGAACGTGAAGATCGGCGGAAGCTTGAGCCCGTTCGCGCTCTCGACCTGGTTCCTGGCCGCCGCAGGCGTCATCGGACTCGCGCAGCTCGCGGCGAGATCGCAGACACCGACAGCGACGATCGCCGCGCTCGCCCTCGCCGGGATCATGACCATCGCCGCCGGCTACGAGCTCGGCTCGGCGCAACGCCGCAGCGCGCTCGACGAAGCGGTCTTCGAGCTGCGCCACCGGAGTGACAATCCACAGGAACAGGCGGTTGCCTTCGCGAGAGCGCATCCGGGTGAAGTGCTCTTCGGCTCGAATCCGCTGATCGGTCTGTACTCCGATGACGCGCTCTACCACTCCTTCAAGGGCATTCTCGACCGCATGGCGGCCGGCCTGCCCGCCCCGAGTCCGGACCTCCTGCGTGCGCACAATCCACCTCGACTGCGTTACCTCGCGCTGAGAAGGACCGGACGGCTCGATCGGTTCCAGAAACCCGACTTCCTCTACCCCGATTTCGACCGGCGCCTCCGATCCGAGCGGATGGACCACCACTCGATCTGGGTGCGGGCGCGCGATGCGGGAGCGAATCGGCCTGGCAACGCTTCCCCGCGGGTCTGACGCACCCCCGGGTCTCGATGCGGTTGCGGTCGACGGCATTCGAACATATGTTCGGAACGATCGTTCTAATCAGGACTCCTCGTGACCCACCAGCAACGCGGCGAGACGCCGCCCGCCCCCGCGCCGAGGCGCAAGACCAAGCAACGGCTGCTCGACGCCGCTGAATTGCTGTTCGCCCGCCACGGCTTCGAGGGCGCCTCGATGCGCGCCATCACGCAGGCGGCCGACACCAGTCTGTCCGCCGCCAACTACCACTTCGGGTCCAAGCAGGCGCTGCTCGAAGCCGCGCTGGTTCGACGCATCGAGCCGCTGAACAACCGGCGCCTCGAAGCGATCGACGCGCTCGAACGAAGCGCCGAAGGAGTCGTTTCCGTCGAGGCCCTGCTCGCAGCCTTCCTGCGACCCGGCTTCGAGGCCCAGCGCGAATCACCCGAAGAGGCACGACGGCTGCGTGAGATCGCCGCGCGGTTTTCCGCCGACCCCCACGAGATCGTCGCCAAGCTCAAGTTCGAACTCTTCGCACCCGTGATCGGGCGCTACGTCGACGCACTCGAACGAGCGCTCCCCGATCGCGCACGCGCGGACCTGACGCTCGACTTCCAGTTCTTCCTCGGCGTGATGATCCACGTGATGAACGGCACGAACGTGTTCTCCCGGGACGCCGTCGAATCCGTACCGTATACCGACCAGGCGCTGCTCGATCGCATGATTTCCTTCGCAGCCGCCGGGCTGCGCGCTTCCGGGTCGCCACGAACCGCCGAACCCCAACCCCGGCCGGGAGACGCATCGTGAACCGCCGAATCAGAGTCCCGATCAAGGTGCTGATCCCGCTGATCATCCTCAGCTTCGGCGTCGCCGGCGCCGTCGTGATCAAGCTGGTCCGCCCGAAGGTCGAATCCGCCCAGCCCGAGGTATTCGCACCGCGCGTGCGCGTCGCGCGCGTCGAGCCTCGGAAATTCGAATTCGTGATACGCGCACACGGTACGGTCGAGCCGCGCACGGAGAGCACCGTGGTGCCGCAGGTCTCCGGACCCGTCGTATGGGTCTCACCCGCCTTCGCGTCCGGCGGCTTCTTCGAAGCGAACGCGCCGCTGGTCCGGATCGAACGCGCCGACTACGAGGCCGCGCTCGAGAGCGCGCGCGCGGTGGTCGCCCGCAGCGAGAGCGAGTACGACCGCGCCAGCAAGGATGCGGAGCGCCAGCAGCGACTCGTCAACCAGAGCATCTCCAGCGCGGCGCGCTACGACGAGGCGGCCAATGCCGAACGCATCGCCGAGGCGGCCCTGCGCGAGGCCAAGGCGCTGCGAGACCGCGCCGAGCGGGATCTCGACCGCACCGAGATCCGCGCTCCCTACACCGGGCGCGTGCGCGAAGAGAACGTCGACGTCGGTCAGTTCGTCACACGCGGTGCGGCGATCGGCAGGATCTACGCAGTCGACTTCGCCGAGATACGACTCCCGATTCCCGACTCCGAGCTCCGCTTCGTCGACCTCCCGATGCTCTACCGCGACGAGATCGACGACGCGGTCGGGCCGGAAGTCGAGCTTCGTGCGCGATTCGCGGGCCGCGATCACAGCTGGACCGGCCGCATCGTCCGTACCGAGGGGGAAATCGACGCGCGAAGCCGCATGGTGACCGTCGTCGCTCGCGTCGAAGACCCGTACGGACGTGGAGCGGGCGGAAACACGCGCGATCGCCCCCCGCTCGCGGTCGGACTCTTCGTCGATGCCGAGATCCGCGGACGCAGCATCGAGAACGCGGTGCTGTTGCCTCGCTCGGTGCTCCACGGCGGCGACCGGGTAATCGTCGTTGGCAGTGACGACCGGATCGAATTCCGCGACGTCGAAGTGCTGCGCAACGAGCGTGAAACCGTCGTCATCGGCGGCGGTCTCGAGGCCGGCGAAGAAGTCGTGGTCTCGCCGCTCGCTACGACCGTCGAGGGCATGGCCGTCCGAGTCGTTCGCGACGGCGAAGAGCCGAGCGAGCCGCACGGTGCGTTCGCGGAAGACGACGAACGGAGCGACCCGGTCGCGGCGGCCGCGCGGTGAACGGCATCATCGCGTGGTTCGCCCGCAACCACGTCGCCGCCAACCTGCTGATGTTCCTGATGATCGCGGGCGGCGTCGTCGCGCTGCCGACGATCCAGCAGCGCAGCTTCCCCGACATCGACATCGACGTCGTCACGGTGAACGTGCCGTACCTCGGCGCCGCTCCGGAAGAGGTCGAGGAAGGCGTCTGCATCCGGATCGAGGAGGAGATCCAGGGCATCAACGGAATCGAAGAGATCAGCTCGACCGCGGCCGAGGGAGCCTGCAGCGTCGGCGCCGAGCTGATCCCGGGTTACGAGGTGGACCGCGCGCTCAGTGAAATCAAGAATGCCGTAGACGCGATCGACACGTTCCCGGAGGAGACCGAGAAGCCGATCGTCAGCCACTTCATCATCAAGCGCAACGCAATCCAGATCGCGTTGTCGGGCAATGTCGACGAGCGTACGCTCAAGACCTACGGGCAGCGCATACGCGACGACATCGCCGCCCTGCCGGGCGTCACCCAGGTCGACCTGTCGAACGCGCGCAACTACGAAATCTCGATCGAGGTCGCCGAAGAGACGCTGCGCCGCCACCAGCTGACCTTCAAACAGGTCGTGGAAGCGATTCGGAAGTCGTCGCTCGACATGCCCGGAGGTTCGATCAAGACGCGGCGAGGCGAAATCCTGCTGCGCACCAAGGGGCAGGCCTACACCGGGCAGGATTTCGAATCGATCGTCGTGTTGACGCGGCCCGACGGAACCCGCTTGCAGCTCGGAGACATCGCCGACGTCATCGACGGCTTCGAGGAAGATTCGCGCCAGTCGCGCTTCGACGGCGAGACCGCGCTGCTGATCCAGGTCTTCCGCGTCGGCGACCAGAAGGTCCTCGATCTCGTCGAGACGGTGAAGGCCTACGTCGAACGGACCCGCGCCCAGCTGCCCGAGGGCGTCACGCTCACGGTCTGGCGCGACGATTCGCGCAGTCTGCGAGATCGCCTCGACATCCTGACCCGCAACGGTCGCAGCGGTTTCATCCTCGTCTTCGTCCTGCTCTCGTGCTTCCTGCGACTGCGCCTCGCGCTCTGGGTCAGCGTCGGGGTTCCGCTGTCGTTCCTGGGTGCGCTGGCGCTCTTCCCCATGCTCGACTTGTCCATCGACGTGATCTCCTTGTTCGCGTTCATCCTCGTCCTCGGGCTGCTCGTCGACGACGCGATCGTGGTCGGCGAGAACGTCCACTTCCATCAGGAACGCGACGAAGACCCGCTGGAGAGCGCGATCCGAGGCACCCAGGAGGTCGCCGTCCCGGTGATCTTCGGGGTTTTGACGACCGTGGCGGCCTTCATCCCGCTCATCACCGCAGCGGGAGCGCTCGGCCAGGTCTTCTCCGGAATCGGAATCGTCGTGGTCTGCTGCCTGTCGTTCTCGCTGGTCGAGAGTCAGCTCGTCCTGCCGTCGCATCTCGGCCACGTCCGGATCGGCAACGAGAGGATCGACCCGCCACGCGGACCGATTCGCGAGCGTTGGAAACGGATCCAGGCCGCGATGTCGAGCAGCCTCACGCGCCTGGCCGAGCGGGGCTATCGACCCGTGCTCGAGCGCGCGCTCGAATGGCGCTATGCGACGATCACGGTCGGTGTCGTGCTGTTGATGTGGACGATCACCGTCGTCGCGACCGGCGGCATCCGCGTGTCGTTCTTCCCGCCGGTCGAGGGCGACTACATCTCGGCCTCGGTCACGATGCCGCTCGGCACGCCCGTAGAGGTGACCTCCGCCGCGATCCAAGAGCTCGAGATGTCCGCCCGGCGCGTGGCCGAAGAGCTCGCCCAGGAATTTCCGGATGTCGACGAGCCGCTGATCAAGCATCTCCTCGCGTCGGTGGGGGGGCAGCCGTCGAAGAGCCGCAATGATTCCGGACGCCCCGCTTCCCCCCAGAGCCACCTCGGCGAGGTGCAGCTCGAGCTGCACGGCGCCGACGGGCGCCCCATCAGCGCCGGGGAAATCTCGCGACGTTGGCGTGAGGCCACGCCGGTGATCCCGGGCGCCGAAGAAGTCACCTTCGTTTCGTCGATCTTCAGCGCGGGCGAACCGATCAAGTTGCGTCTGCAGTCCGCGGATGTCGACGGCCTGCAGGTCGCCGCAGAAGCCCTCAAGGCGAAGCTCGCCGAATATCCCGGCGTGGTCGACATCACCGATTCGTTTCGTATGGGCAAGGAAGAGATCAAGCTGACGATCCTGCCATCGGCCGAGATGCTCGGACTGACCCTCGAAGACCTCGCGCGACAGGTACGACAGGCGTTCTACGGCGAAGAAGCGCAGCGGATCCAACGCGATCGCGAGGACATCCGGGTGATGGTGCGCTACCCGAAGTCGCAGCGAGGTTCGATCGGCGACCTCGAGAACATGCGCATCCGGACGCCCGACGGCAGCGAGGTTCCGTTCTATACGGTTGCGCGCGCGGAGCTCGGGCGGGGCTATGCGTCGATCAAGCGCAGCGACAGGCAACGGGTAATCGACGTGACCGCCGACCTCGAACTCGCGGTTGCGAACGGCAACGCGATCATGGCCGACTTGCGCTCGAACTTCCTGCCGCGGCTGCTCGCCGATCACCCCGGCCTGCGTTATCGGCTCGCCGGCGAACAGCGCGAGCAGGCAAAGATGGTAAGCGGCTTGATCCGCGGCTATGGCCTCGCCTTGATCCTCATCTACGCACTGCTCGCAATCCCGCTGCGGTCCTACCTTCAACCGCTGATCATCATGACCGCGATCCCGTTCGGCCTGATCGGCGCAATCGGGGGTCACCTGCTGATGGGGATGGGACTCAGCATGATGTCGATCATGGGTGTCGTCGCGCTGTCCGGGGTCGTGGTGAACTCGAGCCTGGTGCTCGTCCACCAGCTGAACGAGCAGCACAGCCTTGGAGTTTCCGCCGCGTCGGCCGCGCGCACGGCGGGCGTCGCCCGCTTCCGTCCCATCGCCTTGACCTCCCTGTCCACCTTCGTCGGCTTGACCCCGCTGCTGCTCGAAGAGAGCGTCTCGGCGCAGTTCCTGATTCCGATGGCGATCTCGCTGGCGTTCGGCGTCATCTTCGCATCCACGGTCACGCTCTTCATCGTGCCGAGCCTCTACCTCGTGCTCGACGACCTCGCGGGCTTCGTGCAGCGCCGTTCGGCGCGCGGAAGCACCTCCGGGGGTCCGCCCGTTTCACCGCCGCACGCCGCCTCGTCCGGCCCCTGACGGCGCGGCGATCGGAATCTGACGGCGCGGCGATCGGAATCTGACGGCGCGGCGATCGGAATCTGACGGTGTGTCAAATCATGTCCGAATGGCGTAGAATTCGTGCCTTGGAACAACCGAGGACGCTCGATGTCTGCTGAAAACCCCGATCCGATCACCGGCGAAGTCAACATCTTCACGCCCGATTTCGCGGCCTGTCCGCAATCCACGTATCGCAAGCTCGTCGACCGCTGCCCGGTCGCTCGAGCGGTGTTCACGACTGCACCGGTGATCTCACGCTACGAAGACGTCGTCTGGGCGCTGCGCCATCCCGAGATCTTCTCCTCGGAAATGGAGATGCAGGTCGCACTCGGCACCCAGCGGCCGATGATTCCGCAACAGATCGACCCGCCGCTGCAGACGAAGTTTCGCAAGATCCTCGATCCGCAGTTCTCGCGGCGGCGAATGCTCGCGATCGAGCCCGAGCTCCGGCGCCACGCCAACGCGTTGATCGATGGTTTCATCGATGACGGTGAATGCGAATTCAACTCCGCCTTTGCGGTTCCGCTCCCCTGCACCGCCTTCCTCGCCTTGATGGGCCTGCCCCGGGAAGAGCTGGGCCTCTTCCTGAAGCTCAAGGACGGCATCATCCGCCCCCAGACCACATCCAACGATCCCGATGAACCCGGGCGGGTTCGCGCCGAGAACGGGCGGCAGATCTACGAGTACTTCGAGAAAGCGATCGACGAACGCACGGCGAAACCGCGCGACGACCTGCTCAGCTATCTGGTCGGCGCGGAGATCGACGGACAGAAGATCACACGCAACGACATCCTCGACATCTGCTTCCTGCTGCTGCTCGGCGGGCTCGACACCGTCACCTCGACACTCGGCTGCAACATCTCCTTTCTGGCGGAGAACCCCGAACACCGCCGCCGGATCGTCGAGGATGAAGCGTCGCTTCCGATCGCGATCGAGGAGCTGCTGCGCTGGGAGACCCCGGTGATGGGCGTACCCCGGGTCGTGAAGAAGACCGTCACCCTCCACGGCTTCGAGATGAAGGAGGGGGAGACGGTGATGTTGATGCTCGGCGCCGCCAACGTCGACGGCAACGAGTTCCCGCACGCCGACCGCGTCGACTTCGACCGCGAGCGCAACCGCCACCTCGCTTTCGGCAGCGGCCCCCACCGCTGCCTCGGGTCGCACCTCGCCCGGCTCGAACTCGTCGCCGCGATGGAGGAATGGCACCGGCGCATTCCCGACTACGCAATCAAGTCGGGCGAGACCCCGCGCTACAGCCCCGGAATCCGCGAGGTCCAATACCTGCCGATCGTATGGAACGCGAGCTGACGGCATGAAGATCCGCGTCGACCTCGATCTCTGCGTCGGACATGGCCGCTGCTACATGCTGGCCCCGGACGTCTTCGACGAGGACGACCACGGGCACTGCCGAGTCCGGCTCGAGAACGTCCCCGCGGAGCTCGAAGGCCAGGCCCGGATGGGCGAGGCGAATTGTCCCGAAGGCGCGATCGAAATCGACGAGGACCGAGGATGAGCGACGCGAACGAACTCGAAGCCATCAAACGGCTCAAGTACAAGTACCTGCGCTGTCTCGACCTGAAGCTGTGGAGCGACCTCGCGGAATGCTTCACCGAAGATGCGGTCTCGGCCTATAGCGGCGGCAAGTACTCCTTCGACGGGCGCGAAGCGATCATGGACTTCCTCGAGAAGGCCATGGGGGCTTCGAGCTTCCTGTCGAGCCACACCGTCCATCATCCCGAGATCGAATTCACGAGCGAAACCACGGCCACCGGCATCTGGGCGCTGCACGACATCGTCATCGAGACGAATGCGAACATCGTGATCCGTGGCGCGGCCTTCTACCACGACGAGTACGTGAAGGTCGACGGCGAGTGGAAGATCCGCTCCACCGGCTACGAACGCACCTACGAAGAGATGCTGTCACGCGCCGACCTGCCGAGCCTGAAGATCACCGCGAACCGTTTCTCCGGCGGCTGACACGGGCCCGATCGCGAGCTCCTCAGGAGCGTTGGTCGCCGCTGTAGAACTGGCGCGCCCAGGCGCGGTAGGTCGCGACCGGGCCGTCGCCCTTGGCCAACGCCGGCAGCTGGATGAACGCCTTGTGATTCCAGACGTCGAGATCCTGTCCGACCTCCTTGCACAGGATGCCGTGCGCGATGCGCCGCAATAGCGGCGCGATCGGTCCGAACTTCGTCTCCGTCGAGATACCCAGAACGAGATCGATGTGTTCGTCGTCGATCGGAACCGGCAGCACGAACACCCTCGCGTTGATCCCGAACAGGCCGATCTCTACATCGACCATGGAAACGCCGAGGCCCCAGACCTTCACGTGGTACTCGACCGGAAATTTGTAGATCGGTTTCCGGTTCGGCAGACCGTACGGGCGCCAGGCCCGATAGGAGGTCTGCAGATGCGGCCCCGAAGTCTGAACGGCTCGGAGGACGCTGCCGTCGATGAAGCCGTGCAGTTCGGTGAAGTGCCCGAAGTCGACGCTGTTCTCGGTGGTCTCCTGGGGATGGGTGTCGATCGCGAATCGCTTCCAGCGGATCCGGTTCCACCCCCGCTCGTCGAGCACCGGCACCTCCCATTCGGGGGGTCGAGCCTGCGAATCGAAATACGTCAGGATGAGTCCGTTCTGCTCCCGGACTTCCCACCGCCGCAGACGCGCCTTTGCGGGCGGCGGAGCGTCGTAGGCGGTCGCGACGCAGCGACCGAAGCCGTCGTAGACGAAGCCGTGGAAGGAGCAGCGGAGCGTCTCCCCCCGAACTTCACCGACCTTCCCGAGATGCGCACCCATGTGCGGGCAGAACGCATCGACGATCGAGACCGCACCCGAAGCCGTGCGGTAGATCGCGAGCTCGCGATCGAAGTAGCGCCGCGCCAGAAGTCGTCCGGGTCGCAGCTCGTCGCTGGCCGCTACGACGTACCAGCCGTCCGGTATTCCGAAAGGAAAGCGATCACCCAAGGAACGGAGCCTCCGCTCGATCTGATCTGGAAGGGGGGCGAGCCGGTGCGCGCACGCGGCGCAGACACTCTAACCCGAACCAACGGGACCGTGCCAAGGCTCGGCGAGAGGATTGGAAGTCGCTTCGGAAACCCGGGATGACCGGATGCAGCGCAGTGCCGGAGGGGCGATCAGTAGTCGTAATCGATCCGCGCCGGCGGGGCGATCAGTAGTCGTAATCGATCCGCGCCGGCGGCGCGCTTCGCTCCATACGCATCTGGGCGTGAATCGGCGCACTCGTCATCGCCGCCATCCCGCGCCCGGTTTCGGCGTCGAGATCGAAGACGATGAAGAGGTTTCCGCTGGTCCAGACGCGTTCGTTCGGGCCGTTGCCGGTCTCGATGCCGTCGCCGTAGGTCGACTCCAACCGGGCCAACACCGCGTCGGCGTTCTCGCGACCGGACGTCTGGATCGAGATGAAGTAGAGGTGACCGTCGTAGAAGCTGTAGGTGACCGAGTCGACCCGGAAGCTGCCGACGGTGAAGGTGTCGCTGTTCCGGATATAGGTCTCGGTGCGGGCCTCGGGATCGACGCCGATCCGCTCGAGCCCGACGAACGACTCCACCGGATCGCCGAGCCGGGCGTCGACGAAGCCGCCATCCGCGGCGAGGACGCCGAGCGTTCCCGCCCATACGGGCGAGGCGAAGGCCAGGAGGAAGGAACCGGCTAGCAGAATGGCGGTACGCAGCATGGCAACCTCGATCGTTCGCAAGAGGCGGTGTGGCGATTAGCCCTCATCGAGTTTTTCGGTGATCCCGAGACCGGGCTTGAGGACCGCGCCGCCGAATCCTCTGCGATCACCGGGGCGATCGCGCGCGCGGTGGATTCCAGCCCGTTTGGAGGATTCCGCCGATCCTGCACGCTGGAGGGAGCGCTCGGGCGCGACGCGACGCCTCCGAGCCGCGTTCCGGTTCGACGGCCGTGGTACGCTTCGGCGCTCGCAACCCGGTGGCGACCGCTGTTCGCCGCCGTGAAGACAAGGGGAGTCATGCGCGGTACGCACCACCGCCTTGGGAAGACGGTCGATAGCGACGATCGCCGGTCACCGGCACCGGCGCGGCCGCCGCGCGTGGCCGTGCGAAGACGCGTACCGATCCGGGCGGTCGGGGTGCTGATCGCAGTCTGCGCCGCCGCCTGCGGCGGCACCAAGGCGCCGAAGCAGCGTGAGGTGATCCTCACCAGCGAGGCGGTCGACGAGAACGTCGGGCGCGAGGCTGCCGAGAACGTCACCACCAACCTGGGCCTCGTGGATTCTCCCGAGCTCGTGGCCTACGTGAACCAGGTCGGACAGCGTCTGGCGCGCTACGTGCCGCGCGGTGACTTCGACTATCACTTTGCCATCGTGGACCAGGACGCCCCGAATGCGTTTGCGTTGCCCGGTGGGTACATCTACGTGTCTCGCGGGCTGCTCATCCTGACCAATTCGGAAGACGAGCTTGCGAACGTTCTCGGACACGAGATCGTCCACGTCGCATCCCGTCACGCCGCCGCGCGACAGGCGATGATTCGCGGCATGCCGGGCCCGTTCAAGTTCTTCGCTCAGGGCTACATCGCGGGCTACAGCCGGGACCAGGAACGGGAAGCGGACCGCCGCGGACAGGAGATGGCGGGAATCGCGGGCTACGACCCGATGGGCATGGCGGATTTCCTGAAGGATCTCGAATTCACCGAGCGCCTGTTGATCGGCAACTCGCGCCTGCCGGGCTTCTACGACACCCATCCGGCTACCACCGAGCGCGTGGCGGCTGCAGGCGGTCGAGCGCGCATGGTGAGCTGGCAGCGCCCTCCGGGCTATTCGGAGGATCGGACCCGCTACCTGCAACGACTCGAAGGGCTTGCGATCGGCATGAGCGGCGCCGAGGGCGTCTTCCAGGACCAGCGCTTCATCCACCCGGATCTCGATTTCACGCTGCGCTTCCCGGACGGCTGGGAAACCATGAACACCCACGCCGCCGTCGGCGCGACCAGCCCCGCACGCAACGCGCAGATCGTTCTCGAGGGACAGGGCCCGGGAAACGACGCAGAGCTCGCGGCGTCGCAGTACCTCGGAAGCCCGGCGAACGCGAACATCGTGGTCGAGCGCTCGCTGAAGGTCCCGGTCGGAAAGCACACGGGCTTTCGCATCGACGGCCGAGCCCAGGCGGGCGGAGGTTGGCTGCCGATCGCCATCACCTGGGTCGCTCGGTACGGCATGGTCTATCGCTTCACCGCCATCGCCGCCCCCGGCGCGCTGCAGCGGTACGAGGGCGCCTACGCGAATCTGATGCGCAGCTTCAAGTCCCTCACGCCGCAGCAGAAGGAATCCGTGTACGAAAACCGGGTACACATCGTCGAAGCGCACGAGGGCGAAGCGCTGAGTGCACTCTCGCAGCGCTCCGAGAATCAATGGGACATCCAGACCACCGCCGTCTTCAACGACTTGTTCGCCAACGAGCCGCTCCGGGGCGGCGAAGCCGTGAAGGTCTCGGTGTCGCGCCGCTACGTCGCGAAACCGCCCGAGCTCTGACCCGCGAGGCGCCGGGTCGCTGACGTCCATCGTGTGTTCCAAATCGTGCACGGCGATCCCCGAGGTGTTCGATATGAGCGCGTTTCCGGCGTCGTAGCGACCCGCATGACTCCTCATAACCCTACGAATAATCAGAAGATTCCGCGTTTCGTAACACTTGGCACGGTAAGTGCTTTTTGTGTAGGCGACGGCCCTTGGAGGAGTTGCCGATGGAGCGTGAGAAGACCCCCCGACACGACGAAGGAGCGTTCATCGCCCGCCTGAAGGCGGGCGACGCGGATGCCTACGAGGAGCTCGTGAAGCTTCATTCGAGGCGTCTGATCGCACTCGCACGCCAGATCCTGGGAGACGAGGACCTGGCTCGCGACGCGGTCCAGGACGCGTTCATCAACGCCTTCCGCGCAATCGACCGCTTCAACGGCGACGCGCGCCTGAGCAGCTGGCTGCACCGAATCGTCGTGAATGCCGCGCTCGCGAAGCTCCGCGTCAAGCGACGACGACCGGAGAGCTTCTACACCGACGAGTTCGGCTTCGGCGCAGACGAGGATCCGCTCGACCGCGCCCGGATCGTCGACCCGCACGATCGCTCGACGCGCGTCGACGACGAGATTGCCCGGCGCGAGGAGGCGCGATTCGTGCAGAACTGCATCGCGCGCTTGAAGGAGAAGCACCGCATGGTGCTGATGCTCCGCTACATCCACGAGTACGACACCGAACAGACGGCGAAGATCCTCGGTGTCGGCCAGAACACCGTGAAGACCCGCCTGATGCGCGCGCGGAATGCGCTGCGCTGCTACATCGAGCACGAAGTCGAGCAGGCGTCGATCTTCGTCGCGTCCATCGGGTTGGAGGGCGAGCAGTCGCAGGCCGCTTGAGCCCGGCGGATGCCGTCAGCCGAGCAACGGGCGCCGGCGGAGCCGGGCGAGGTCGAATGCACTGACCGCGTGGACGGTGCGCGGGCTGGACGACCGCGAGAGTCGCCGCCGACAACGCGCTCACCAGGAACGCGTCGGTCGCCGTCGGCTGCTGCTCTGCGCTTCACCGCGTTGCATCCGGCTCTGCGGCGACGGAGGTTGGGCCTCCGGCGCGACTCAGGTTATCGTTTCGCGCGCAGCGGTGGCGGACTTTTCCGGACCGCGATCCGCGGCTCCCGACGCCGAGAGGGCCCGAGGCGAACGAATGGCGCGCCCATCTTCTTCCCGAGTATCGATCCGGATCCTGCTCGTCATGGTGTGGTCGTTCGCGTGCGGCGGCGGTGGCGAAGTCACCGCGCAACGCGCGGAGGGACCGCGCAAGCCCGAAGCCGCGATCGCCGCCGCGGCGGAACGCCAACGCTCGGCGAACACCGCGACCGCGACGGAGCGGGACTCGCAAATCCTGTTCGGAGACCTCCACGTCCACACATCGTATTCGTGGGACGGCTTCTTGTTCTCGCTGCCGCTCCTGGGCGGCGAGGGCGTGCACCCGCCCGCCGACGCGTGCGACTTTGCGCGCTACTGCGCCGATCTCGATTTCTTCGCACTCACCGACCACGCCGAGGCGATACTCGCCGATGACTGGTCGGCGTCGAAGGAGAGCATCCGCCACTGCAACGCGCTCGCGGGCGATCCGAGCGAGCCCGACCTCGTCGCCTTCATGGGTTTCGAATGGAGCCAGGCGGGGCTCACTCCCGAAACCCACTGGGGGCATCGGAACGTCATCTTTCCCGGAACCGCCGAGGACGAGCTGCCCGCGCGCCCGATCGGCGCGGGAGCCAAGCGCGAACTCCTCCGGTCGCTCGGCCGGAACATGGGCGGATTGCGCTGGTTCCAACCCCTGGGCTTTCGCGAATACACCGCATTCGTCGACTACATCGACGCTCTGTCCGGCCGAGACGTCTGCGAGCAGGGCGTCGACGTCCGCGAGCTGCCGCTCACGTGCGAAGAGATCGCGCCCTCGCCGCACGAACTCTACGCGAAGCTCGACCAATGGGGCTTCGAAGCGCTCGCGATTCCACACGGAACCACCTGGGGTACCTACACGCCGGCGGGAAGCAGCATCGCGAAGCACCTCGATCCGTTGCACTACGATCGCGAACGGCAGGGCCTGATCGAGATCTACTCGGGTCACGGCAACTCCGAGAACTTTCGCGACTTCCGTCCGTTCGAAATCGACGCAGACGGCGAGCGCAGCTGCCCCGAGCCCACCGCCGACTACCTGCCGTGCTGCTGGCAGGCCGGCGAGATCATGCGGGCGCGCTGCGGCGACCTCGATGCCTCCGAGTGCGATGCGCGTGTGGAGCTGGCGCGGCGCTACGCCGCCAACGTCGACCTGCGCCCCCACAACGTCTTCCCGGACGCCGCCCCCGAAGAATGGCTCGACTGCGGTCAATGTCGCGACTGTTTGAAGCCCGCCTACGACTACCGGCCGCGCGAGTCGGTGCAATACGCCATGGCGCTTTCCGATCCCGAATCGCCCGAAGCCGACGGACGCCCGCTGCGCTTCCGCTACGGGTTCGTCGCCTCGAGCGACGGCCACTCGGCGCGACCGGGCACCGGCTACAAGCAGATCGAGCGCAGCATGATGACCGACGCCGTCGGAACGCCGGGATTCATCATCGACACCTTCAACCACTGGAGCCGCCGGATGGACGACCGCCGCATGCCGATCGCTCCGAAACGCGGCCCGATCGGCGTGGTGGGATCGGACGACCGCGTCACGAGCTTCC